>OATT01000173.1_pt1 | contig 72494 bp, 70 predicted proteins | sample 1476071 | NCBI WGS metagenome assembly OATT01 (sample SAMEA2579989, study PRJEB22360) | human gut metagenome | biome: human gut; feature: human-associated habitat; material: faeces | place: Denmark | collected 2008/2010 | reverse complement strand
TGCCTTTTTTCGACTGCCGGCCGCAGGCCGGGGGCGGCTTTACAGCCACACCCCAAGTTCCTCTGCCAGTTCTTCCTTGCTGATTCCACCGGTCTCCCGGCTCATCACCTTACCGTCCTTGACGAACAGAAAGGTCGGGACCTGCATGATTTTATATCTCTGCGCGAGATTGATATTTTCATCCACATTGACCTTGCCGAAGAGGGCTTTGCCCTCCAGATCCTCTGACAGCTCCTCGATCACAGGTGCCATCTGTTTGCACGGGCCGCACCAGGTTGCATAAAAATCCACCAGTACAGGAAGATCCGCCCCCATCACAACCTTGTCAAAATTCTGTTCCGTAATCACTTCAACCATGATTTTCTCCTTTCCGGTTAAGCGCTCTTACGCTTTCTTATAGTAGTTTTTACTGTTTTTCCCCATTAGATCACTTTTTCTTCTTTCCAGCTGAACTTAAAAGCTTCTCCACTTCTCCGACTGATTTTAAAATATCAGCAGTTTTGCTGCCCGCTTTCCTGTTTGTATATGCCCATTCAAAGAGGGAGTTCTGCATGTTTTTCTTCTTCGCCATAGGATACTTCCTTTCAGGTAAAACTGCTTCTCTATATCATATGACGAAAATCCCGGACCGAAACCCGGCTTCTGCATCCCTATCTGGCTGTGACCAGCTTGTGTATGGGATTCCCCATAGAGGAAAATTTCTCCTCGTACTCAGTCATGACATTTCCCCGACTCAGTTCCTCATCGTGATGCAGGTCATAGGTGCAGGCCAATAGTTTCCAGCCGGCTTCCTTTACCTCCTCCACAGAGAAATCAAAGAGGTCTCTGTTGTCTGTCTTGAACTCCACTGTGCCGTCCTCTGCCAAAACAGCGTCATAGCGCTCCAGAAACTGCCTTGAAGTGAGCCTTCTCTTTGCGTGGCGCTCCTTGGGCCACGGATCGGAAAAGTTTAAATATATTCTGTCCACTTCTCCCCGATTAAATACAAGCGGCAGCTCCCTGGCATCCATTCTCATGAAAAACAGATTTTTCAGCGCCTCTGCCTCTGTTTCCCGCTCCTCCATTTTCTGGAGCGCCCGCAGAAGAACGCTGTCGTACATTTCAATCCCTACATAATTAATGTGTGGATTTCTCGCCGCCATATCCATGATAAAACGGCCTTTTCCCATGCCGACCTCTATATGGACAGGATTTCCGTTTTGAAATATCTCATGCCACTTTCCTGCATTTTCCTGAGGATTCTGTATCACATAAGCGCTCTCGGCAATGGCATCCTTTGCCCCGGGTATGTTTCTCAAACGCATTTTATATCCAGCCTTTCTCCTTGTCTTTCTTGCAGACGAAGCACGCCGGCCCCAGAGCCGGCTTTTTCCGTCTTCCTTCAGTATAACTGAAAACTTTTTGTTTTGTCAAAGATTACCGCAAAATTCGCCAAAAAACACGAGAAAAACCACCATAATAATTATATCTTTTGTATAAATTAGCTTAAAAATTATGAAGATTTCTATGGATTTTTTCTGAAAAAGGTGTATGATATAAAGAAGACACAAGGAGGAAAATCTATGGAAGATGTTATCAGCAAACTGGCAGAAATAGAAGCCGCAGCTTCCCGGATCATGGAGGACGTTGCCGTCCAGAAAAAAAGGCTTTCCGAAGAAAATGATGCCCAGATCAAAGCCTTTGACGAGGAAGTAGACCGGCAGACTGCCAAAGAACTGGAGTCCATCCGCAGGAACCTGGAGGTCAGCATGGAGAAAGAACTGGAAAACCAGAAGGCGGAGACGGATGAAATCCTGCATAAAATGGAAAAGTATTATGAAGCGCATCACGAAGAGATGGCTCAGAAACTGTATGACAAAATATTAAGGATGTGATGTTATGGGAACCCTGTTATCTTACAGCGGTCTTTCAACCAAGATCCGTGCCATGCAGAGCAAGCTCATGACGGAAAAGCAGTATCAGGAAATTTCTCAGTTGGAATCTGTTCCCCAGGTGGTTGCCTACTTAAAAAAGCAGCCCGGATTCAAAGAACTGTGGACTGACCTGGATGAAAACTCCCTCCACAGGGGTGACATCGAGAAGCTGCTTACCCACACGATCCATCAGAACTTTGCTAAGATTTACAAATTCGCCAATCCCTCCCAGCGCACCTTTATGGCTCTGTACTTTAAGCGGTACGAGATCGCCGTTATGAAGGAATGCCTCAGAAGGGTGTTTGACAAGACCCGGGAAGGGCTGGATCTGTCGCTGTTCAAAGATTTCTTTGACCGGCATTCCAAACTGGATTTGGAAAAGCTTACCCAAGCAAATACAATTGAAGAATTTGTAAACAGTTTGAAAGGTACGGAATATTACTCTCCTCTGTCAAAAATCGGGGAAGAATATACACCGCTCCTTTTTGATTACGGCATGGCGCTGGACCAGTATTACTTTGCAAATATCTGGTCAGTGAAAGATAAGCTGTTCAAAAAAAGAGATCTGCAAGAGATCATCAAAGCCTACGGCAATAAATTCGATATGCTCAACCTGCAGTGGATCTACCGTTCCCGCAGGTATTACCATATGGCCCCGGCTGATATCTACGCACTGCTCATACCTGTGCACTATAAGCTCTCCCACAAAGAGATCACCGCACTGGTTGAGGCAGCGGACAATGAAGAATTCCGCCGCGTGCTGGATACTACTGCTTATAAAAAACGTTATCCGGAACTTGCGCCGGAGAACCTGGAAGAATACTACACTCTGAATCTCAGGAATATCCTGGAATCAGAAGCAAGAAAATATCCGCACTCAGTTATTATGATCTATTCCTATTTTTATCACAAGGAACACGAAGTAGACCGGCTCACCACTGCCATAGAGTGTATCCGCTACGGACTGTCCCCGGCTGAGACGCTGGATTATATTCACAAAAACTAACCTCGGAGGTAATTGACATGATTGAGAAAATGAAATTCTTGAGCATTACCGGTCCGAAGTCTGACATTGACAGAGTTGTCAACGAATACCTGGCTAAGTATGAAATCCATCTGGAAAATGCCATGGCACAGCTGACGCAGGTGCAGCACCTGTCCCCCTATATTCAGATCAACCCCTATAAGGAGCTTCTGAACAAGGCCACAGAGTTTGCAGGGCTGCTGCAGAACACAGAGGATGTGCCTGTCAGGGATATTTCCCTGGATGAAGCCACCGGTCTTATTGACTCCCTCAGCCAGAAGCTCTCAGACATCAATGCAGAATGCGATGACCTGAAGGCACAGCGGACGGCAGTTGTGGAAGACTTAAACCGAATCACCCCCTTCCTGAACCTGCCGGAAGATGTGGATAAACTGGTGCACTACCGTTTTGTCCAGGTCCGATTCGGCCGGATCGCGAAGGAATATTACAACAAGTTCAAAGAGTATGTCTATGATGGTATGGATACCTGGTTTTATCCATGCCATGAGGATGAATATGTATGGGGCGTCTATTTCGTGCCCTGGACCAAGATGGAGGAAGTGGACGCGATTTTCTCTTCCATGCATTTTGAAAGAATCTATCTGAAAAAGGATTACTACCACGGCACGCCTCAGGCCATACACAGGGAGCTGAAAATGAAGCTGGAGACCCTGGACAAACACATGGCTTCCTGCCAGGAAGAGATACGGCTGATGCTCCGCGACGACGCATCTGCCATACTCTCAGCAAAAGAGGCTTTAAGTGCCCTCTCCACCAACTTTGACGTGAGAAAGGTTGCTGCCTGCGTCAAGGAGCATCAGGAGACCTTCTACATTCTCTGCGGATGGATGACTGAGAAGGATGCCCTGGCTTTCCAAAAAGACATTGAGGACGATGCCAGGCTGTTCTGCATCATCGAGGATGACCAGAACAATATTCGCACACAGCCGCCTACCAAACTGAAAAATCCCAAGGTGTTCAAACCCTTTGAGATGTATGTTAAAATGTACGGCCTTCCCGCCTACAATGAGATGGACCCCACCATGTTTGTGGCCATCACATATTCCTTCATCTTCGGCGCCATGTTCGGTGATGTGGGACAGGGGCTTCTGCTGGCGATCGGCGGTTTTCTGCTGTACAAATTTAAGAAAATGGATCTGGCTGCCATCATCGGCACAGCCGGTATCTTCTCCACTTTCTTTGGCTTCATGTTCGGCAGCATCTTCGGATTTGAGGATGTGCTGTCACCCATATGGCTGCGGCCTGTGGATGCCATGACCAATGTACCGGGCCTTGGCAACATGAACACCGTGTTCATCGTGGCGATCGTCTTTGGTATGTTCCTCATACTGCTGACCATGATCTTCCACATCATCAACGCGGTGAGGTGCCATGATACGGAAAATATCCTGTTTGACCAGAATGCCGTCTGCGGCCTTGTATTCTACGGGGCACTGACCGTTATGATCCTACTGTACCTGACGGGTCATTCCCTTCCGGCAACCGCGATCCTGGTCATTATGTTCGGCGTGCCGCTTATACTGATCATGCTGAAAGAGCCGCTGACGCGAATCATCAAGAAAAAACAGCCCGTTGTGGAGGGCGGAAAGGTCATGTTCTTTGTTCAGAGCTTCTTTGAACTGTTCGAGGTCATGCTGAGTTATCTCTCCAACACCCTTTCCTTCGTCCGTATCGGCGCATTTGCTGTCAGCCATGCAGCCATGATGGGCGTTGTGCTCATGCTGGCGGGCGCTGAGAGCGGGGGCAGCATCAACTGGCTGGTCATCGTGCTGGGCAATGCTTTCGTATGCGCAATGGAGGGCCTGATCGTAGGTATCCAGGTACTCCGTCTGGAATATTATGAGATGTTCAGTCGCTTCTACAAAGGCAGCGGCAGGGAATTCCACCCATTCTTAAAGCGCGTAAAAAGAGAAAACAAAAATGCATAAAACCTAAGGAGGATTCATTATTATGACAACATTAATTCAATTTACTATAGCAGCCGCACTGATCTTAAGCATCATTGTTCCCTTCGGATACTTTTTCCTGGGAGAGAAAAATAAAAAACGCTACAAAAAATCACTGGGAGTCAACTGTTTCTTCTTCTTCGGAACCCTTTTAGTGGCTTCCATCGTCATGATCGGCGGAACCGCTTCCGTAAGCGCTGCCACTGACACAGCATCCGCAGGCCTCGCAACGGGCCTTGGCTACATCGGCGCCGCACTGGTTACAGGACTTTCCGGCATCGGTTCCGGTATCGCTGTTGCCTCCTCCGCAAGCGCTGCTTTAGGTGCTATCAGCGAGGATGGCTCCCTGTTCGGTAAATCCATGATCTTCGTAGCTATGGCAGAAGGTATTGCTCTGTACGGACTGATCATCTCCTTCATGATCTTAGGTAAACTGGGATAAGGGCTGCCTTATATTTTGATAAAGAAAAGAGACTGATGCATTATGAAAATGTTTTTGATCAGCGATAATATTGACACCTATACAGGCATGCGGCTTGCAGGCGTGGAGGGTGTTGTGGTGCATGAACGCGAGGAGCTCAGGAGAGCTCTGGAGGACGCCATTGCCAACAAGGAAAACGGCATCATCCTGCTGACGGAAAAGTTCGGCAGAGAGTTTCCCGATATCATTGACGACATGCGGCTGAACCATCGTCTGCCGCTCATTATAGAAATCCCCGACCGACATGGTACCGGCCGTGCACCAGATTTTATTCTCTCTTATGTCAATGAGGCAATCGGTTTGAAATTATAGATAAAGAAGGTGAATGACATGACAACCGAAGAAAAACTGCAGCATTTCTACGAAGTATCCATGGAAAGCGCACGGGATGAGTCTGAAAAGGCCCTGGAAGAATACCGCGCTGCTCTCTCCCAGATGCTCGCTGAACATAAAGAAGATAAACAGAAAAATGCCGGCAACCAGTTAAAGCTGGAGACAGAGAACGCAAAACGCGAGATCAACAAGGCATTGTCTGCGGAGCAGCTTCACATCAAAAGACGTCTGTCAAAAAAACAGCAGGAACTGCGTGAGGTACTGTTTGTGGAGGTCAGAAATAAACTGGAGACTTTCATGAGCAGCCCCGAATACCTGGTCTGGCTGGAAGAAAAGATCCGGGAGGCCCTTACCATTGCCGGTGAGGATGAGGTACAGATCTATCTGACCCCTGCGGATTCTTCCCTGCTGGAAACACTGGCGGCCAGATGCGGGACTTCCCTTCACATCTCGGAGACTCCCTTCATGGGAGGTGTCCGCGCTGTGATTCCGGCTAAAAATATTTTGATCGACCACACATTTAAAACCTTATACGAAAGCGAAAAAGAAGAATTTAATTTTGACGGAGGACTGCTACATGAATAGAACAGGAATTATCTATGGCATCAACGGTCCCGTCATTTATCTGAAAGGTAATACAGGATTCAAGATGTCGGAAATGGTATACGTGGGAAAGGAACACCTGGTCGGCGAGGTTATTTCTCTGAAAAAGGATACCACTACTGTTCAGGTTTACGAGGAAACCAGCGGTTTAAAGCCGGGGGAAACGGTAACAGCCACAGGTGACGCTATTTCCGTTATGCTCGGCCCCGGAATCCTGGACAATATTTTCGACGGTATCCAGCGTCCACTCTCCGTGATTGCCAAACAGTCCGGTAAATATATCTCCCGCGGTATGCAGGTAGATTCCCTGGACACAGAAAAAAAATGGGACGTACACATGACTATCAAGGACGGTATGGAAGTCCACGGCGGCACCATCATCGCGGAGCTGCAGGAAACCCCGTCCATTGTGCATAAATCCATGGTTCCGCCTCAGGTGGAAGGCATTGTATCCAAGGTGGTAAAAGACGGCGCTTACACCGTAACCGATGTGCTGGCAGTGGTCCAGCTTGCCGACGGCAGTGAGTATCCCCTCAAACTGGCGCAGAAATGGCCGATCCGTATTCCGCGCCCCACAAACAAGCGTTACCCGGCTACGATACCTCTTGTGACAGGACAGCGTATCCTGGATACCCTGTTTCCCATTGCAAAAGGCGGCACAGCAGCCGTTCCCGGAGGTTTCGGAACAGGAAAGACCATGACACAGCACCAGATCGCCAAGTGGTCAGATGCGGACATCATTGTCTACATCGGCTGCGGCGAGCGCGGCAACGAAATGACCCAGGTTCTGGAAGACTTCTCAAAGCTCCATGACCCCAAGACCGGCAATGCCCTCATGGCACGTACCACGCTGATCGCCAACACCTCCAACATGCCCGTGGCAGCCCGTGAGGCTTCCATCTACACAGGCATATCCCTGGCGGAATACTACAGGGATATGGGATATGATGTGGCCATCATGGCAGACTCCACTTCAAGGTGGGCTGAAGCCCTTCGTGAGCTGTCAGGCCGTCTGGAGGAAATGCCCGCCGAGGAAGGTTTCCCCGCTTATCTGGCCTCCCGCCTCTCCGCATTCTACGAGAGGGCAGGCATGATGCAGAACTTAAACGGCACGGAGGGTTCCGTATCCATTATCGGAGCCGTATCACCCCAGGGCGGTGACTTCTCCGAGCCTGTCACCCAGAACACCAAACGTTTCGTGCGCTGTTTCTGGGGTCTTGATAAATCCCTGGCCTATGCCAGACATTTCCCTGCTATCCACTGGCTCACCAGCTACAGCGAGTATCTGGGGGATCTGTCCCACTGGTACAGTGAGAATGTATCACCCAAATTCGTGGATGACAGAAACCGCATGATGGCTATCCTGAACCAGGAGAGCAGCCTGATGGAGATCGTAAAGCTGATCGGAAGCGATGTGCTCCCGGATGACCAGAAGCTGACGCTGGAGATTGCCAGAGTCATCCGTCTGGGCTTCCTGCAGCAGAACGCCTTCCATCCTGACGACACCTGCGTGTCCCTGGATAAGCAGTTTAAGATGATGGAAGTCATCCTGTACCTATACAAACGCTGCCGAAGCCTGATCGCCATGGGTATGCCCATGTCCGTGCTCCGCAGGGAGAATATATTTGAGAAGATCATATCCATCAAATATGATGTTCCCAATGACAAGCTGGAACTTATTGACGATTACATGAAGGCTGTTGACGACTTCTACAATACCGTCATGGAAAAGAATGCATAAGGAGGAACGATTATGGCAATAGAATATCTCGGCTTGAGCGAAATCAATGGACCTCTGGTTGTATTGGAAGGCGTACGCGATGCCTCCTTTGATGAAATTGTGGAGTTCAAGGTGGACGACGGTTCCAAAAAGCTGGGCCGAATTGTAGAAATATATGAAGACAAAGCAGTGATCCAGGTGTTCGAGGGCACGGAAAACATGTCCCTTCTGAACACCCACACAAAACTCACAGGCCATCCCATGGAGGTGGAGCTCTCCGCTGATATCTTGGGAAGAACCTTCAACGGCATCGGAAAACCCATTGACGGCCTGGGTCCTGTTATGCCGGAAGTCCGCACCAACATCAACGGACTTCCCCTGAACCCGGTAACCAGGGAATATCCCCGTAACTATATCCAGACCGGTATCTCGGCCATTGACGGCCTGACCACCCTGATCAGAGGACAGAAGCTTCCTATTTTCTCAGGAAACGGCCTTCCTCACGACCAGCTTGCAGCTCAGATCGTACAGCAGGCTTCCCTTGGCGGGGACAGCAATGAAAAATTCGCCATTGTATTTGCCGCTATGGGTGTCAAATACGACGTTGCTGAATTTTTCCGCCGCACCTTTGAGGAGAGCGGTGTTGCAGACCATGTGGTCATGTACCTGAACCTGGCAAATGACCCGGTTGTGGAACGACTGATCACCCCGAAAGTGGCACTGACCGCTGCGGAGTATCTGGCATTTGAAAAAGGAATGCACATTCTTGTTATCCTGACAGATATCACCTCCTTTGCGGAGGCCATGCGTGAAGTTTCTTCCTCAAAAGGCGAGATTCCTTCCAGAAAGGGTTATCCCGGATACCTGTACAGTGAGCTGGCAACCCTGTATGAACGCGCCGGCATTGTAAGAGGCGGAACCGGCTCTGTTACACAGATACCGATCCTGACCATGCCCAATGATGATATCACACACCCCATTCCTGACCTTACCGGCTACATCACAGAAGGACAGATCGTTCTTGAGCGGCAGCTCCACGGACAGGCCATCTATCCGCCTATCAATGTACTGCCCTCCCTGTCAAGGCTTATGAAGGACGGTATCGGTGAAGGCTACACAAGAGGCGACCATCAGGACGTCGCCAATCAGCTCTTCTCCTGCTATGCCAAGGTGGGAGACGCAAGGGCGCTGGCTTCTGTTATCGGTGAGGATGAGCTTTCACCTCTGGATAAGAAATACCTGAAATTCGGTGATGCCTTTGAACACAATTTTGTAGGCCAAAGACCAGATGAGAACCGCAGCATTGAGGAAACCCTTGACCTGGGCTGGAAACTGCTGGGCATGATTCCGAGAGACGAACTGGACCGTATCGACACCAAGATTCTGGATCAGTATTATCATCCTTCGGAAGAGGAATCATAAACAAGGAAATCACCAAAAACAAGAGCATCGACCGAACATGGATTGAAAACACAGAAAGGGTGATGTTATGGATCCAAATACCTTTCCAACCAAAGGTAATCTCATATTAGCCAAGAATTCCCTGGCGCTGTCCAGGCAGGGCTTTGACCTGATGGACAAGAAGAGGAATATTCTCATCCGTGAGCTGATGGATTTGATCGACCAGGCCAAGGATATCCAGGACCAGATCGATATCACCTTCCGCACCGCCTATGCAGCACTCCAGAAGGCCAACATGGAAATCGGCATCAGCAATGTGCAGGAGATATCCCGCACCGTGCCTGTGGAGGATTCCATCCGCATCAAGACCAGAAGTGTCATGGGAACAGAAATCCCCCTGGTACAGTCTGATCCGGCCTCGGGGGCGCCCACATATGCCTACTACGGCACTAAAGCCTCCCTGGATGAAGCGAAAGCGGCCTTTGAGAAGGTAAAGCAGCTCACCATCCGCCTGTCCATGGTGGAAAATTCCGCCTACAGGCTGGCTATCAATATTAAGAAAACACAGAAGCGCGCCAACGCGCTGAAAAATATCACAATCCCCAAATTTGAGGATCTGACAAAATCTATTTCCAATGCATTGGAGGAAAAAGAGAGAGAAGAATTTACCCGTCTGAAGGTGATCAAGAGGATGCAGCAGAAAGGGTAAATAAGAAAAGCGGCCGGAAGTGCGGAAAATGCACGCCGGCCGCCCCTATTTTAATCATATAGAAATCATCCTTTTACGATTGAAAACTCCTTTTTATAAAATCCAATACCATATTTTATAATGCTCCTGCAATCTCTGTCTCTTAACTCTGCTTCATAATCACATTCATTTATCTGCTGAAGGGCACTCTCTGCTAACTGATGCAGCTTTTCTTCCACCTCTTTTGCCCTGTTCTCAGTCAATACCTTAAATTCCAGGATAATCCCCGGAAAACGAGCACTTTTAGGTTCCATCATAATATCGTACCGACCTTTTCCAGATTCCCTGTTGGAACGCACATAATGAGTATCATAAAACATACTTGTCAGGGCCAGCATCCATCCATGGTAAAAGCTTTCATGTATGTCATAAAAGATGACTGAACATTTTATTATCTTATGGAGCAGTTCGTCGAGCTGTCCCAAGTCCCCTGTAAACAGTGCTCTCCGCAGTTGGGCAGAGTATCGTATTATCCCCTCATTCTGCACATCGAATACTGACAGTATCTCCTCTTTATAAACACAAGCTATTTCCTCATTTGGAATACACAAAACATAATCCTCACCATATTCCAATTCCTCCAATGCATTGACTTTCAAATATCCTGTCATGACCAGAAAACTGAAGATATTATCCGGATTATCATAAACTGTCGGATATACTACCTGTGTGTTAAGTGAAGTCATGAGGTATCCGCCATCCATAACCTTTTTTAAGGCATCTTCGGTCTCAGGAGAACTTCTTTCAATGATCCTGTGCACAAAATCATTACTGCTTGTGGACAGCCAGTAAGGCGCCGGTTTATTTCCGGCACGGATATATTTTACCACCGACCATGGGTTATAGATATCTATTCCGCCAAAATTATAGCCATTATACCATGTTCGTAACTCCCCGCTTTTCTCTTTGCAGTCGTAATACGCAGCAATCTCATCCACTTCTTCCTGTGTAAAACCAAAATATTCCCTGTAAGTCTTATCCAGTACAGTATACACATCCAGGTTATTCAGACCACTGAAAATACTCTCCTGTGCAATATGAAGAATCCCTGTTAACACAGCGAATTTTAGGTTTTGATTATCTTTAAGGCCTCCTGAAAGCCAATTTCTCATAAAATTTATAACTTTATCGTAATAATCCAGCATATGCCCCTGCTGTATAGGGACATCATATTCATCAATAAGAAGAATTGCCGGTGTTTTATAATGAGCTTTTAAATATCCGGTCAGTCGATTTAAGGAATCCTGCCAGTCGGCATCTGAAGCATCCATATTCAGTATTCGTCCCAGATACTGCCGGTCAAACTTCGTCAGACATTCACTCTGCAGCAAATATGCATGGCGATTATACTCCAACTGGATCATATTCTTCAATTTTTCGTAAGTTTCACCCCAACTGTCACATTTTATATCCTTTAGCGTTAAAAATACTACCGGATATTTTCCCTGCTCACACCTGTATTTTTCCGTATCCTCACAATGCCATATTTTAAGTCCCTGGAACAGACTTGCCGTCTCTTCCTCAGATTTTTCAAAAAATAATTTTATCATATTCATATTCAGGGTTTTTCCGAATCGTCTCGGTCTTGTCAAAAGCGTTACTTCTGCTCCTGAATTTATGATCTCTTTTATGAGCAGTGACTTATCTACAAAATAATACTGTTCTTCTATAATTTTCCTGAAATCACTGATTCCCACCGGGAGAATCTTCCTGCTTTTATCCATATAGACCTCCTGCAGCAGTCTTTATAATTTGCAGCTCCATAAAAAGATTATAGCACATATTTTCTGTAATTATAGCATTTATGCTTCATTTAACATTTTACATTTCAAAATATTTCTTATTTAACTTTACTTACATTTAACAAAATCAAGATTTTGTATTTTACTTTCCCCCTATATACTGAAATTCGTAACAAGGACAAATCATTAGACAATTCGAGGAAAAAGGAGATCAAAACTATGAAAAGATTAGCAGCAGTTATACTCGCCGGTGTAATGGTATTCGGACTTGCAGCATGCGGCGGAAATGAAGATGCAGGAAACAGCACAGAGGCCGCATCCGGTACAGAATCTGATAAAGGAACTGCCGACAGCGGCTCAAAAGATACATCAGGTGACTGGGACAGCACCAATGACATCACAGTGGTATCCAGGGAAGACGGTTCCGGTACACGTGGTGCTTTTGTTGAACTGTTCGGCATTGAAGAGGAAGTAAACGGTGAAAAGATGGATATGACAACTGAGGAGGCAAACATCACAAACAGCACCTCTGTCATGATGTCCAGTGTAGCACAGGATGAGTACAGCATCGGCTACATTTCCCTCGGCTCTTTAAATAATACAGTGAAAGCTTTAAAAATTGACGGTACAGAAGCCACAGCGGAAAACATTAAAGCAGGCACCTACAAAATTTCCAGACCTTTCAATATTGCGGCAAGAGAAGGTCTCAGTGAAGCCGGACAGGACTTCATCAACTTCATTCTGAGTAAAGAAGGCCAGGCTGTAGTGGCTGACAACAACTACATCCCCCTGGACAGCGCAGAAGCCTACGCATCAAACGGCGCATCCGGCAAGGTTGTCATTGCAGGCTCTTCCTCTGTATCTCCCGTCATGGAGAAGCTGAAAGAAGCTTACGCGGAGATGAACAGCAATGTGGAGATTGAGATTCAGACAAGTGATTCCACCACCGGCATGCAGAATGCCATTGATGGTGTGTGTGATATCGGAATGGCTTCCAGAGAACTGAAAGATTCTGAACTGGACGCTGGCCTGACCCCTACAGTCATTGCCCTGGACGGTATTGCTGTTATTGTGAACAATAGCAACCCCACCGATGAAATGACCTCTGACCAGGTAAAATCCATCTTCACCGGAGATGCTCTGGCCTGGGATGAAGCCCTTTGATCCCACACTCCTATCCGAGGTTAGAAAGTATGAAAAAACACAACCCGTTTTGCAAACAAAATAAGCGTAAGGAACAAGTAATGCAGGCAGTCTTTTTTATAGCTGCCTGCGCATCCATATTCGCAGTTGCCTTAATCTGTCTCTTCCTTTTTGTAAACGGCATTCCTGCCATGAAGGAAATCGGCTTTTTCAGTTTCCTATTAGGAGAGCGCTGGAAACCGGGCAACAACATATTCGGTATCTTCCCTATGATCATGGGAAGTATCTATGTGACAGCCGGAGCTATTGTCATAGGCGTGCCCATAGGCATCCTGACCTCCATCTTCATGGCTGAATACTGCCCGAAAAAAATATACCCGTTTTTAAAATCAGCTACGGAACTGCTGGCCGGAATCCCATCTGTCGTGTATGGCTTCTTCGGTCTTGTGGTGCTTGTCCCTCTGATCCGCGGCATGTTCCGGGAAGGAAACGGAAGCAGTATGCTGACCGCCTCTATTTTACTGGGAATCATGATACTGCCCACTATCATAGGTGTCAGTGAATCCGCACTGCGCTCTGTTCCGCGCACCTACTACGAAGGGGCGCTGGCCCTTGGTGCCACACATGAGAGGAGTATTTTTGCCATTGTGCTCCCTGCTGCCAAATCCGGTGTCATTGCCGGCGTGGTATTGGGGATTGGCCGTGCCATCGGTGAGACCATGGCGGTTGTCATGATCGCCGGCAATCAGCCCAGAATGCCCAGGGGTATCCTCCGGGGTGTCCGCACCATGACCGCCAATATTGTACTGGAAATGGGCTATGCAGCAGACCTGCACAGGGAAGCGCTGATCGCCACAGGTGTGGTCCTGTTTGTCTTCATTCTGCTGATCAACTTCTGTGTAGCCCTGCTCAATCGGAGGAACCGCCATGCATAATGATCATAACCTGCGGCAGAAACTGAGAGAGTACAAGCGCACCCCCGGCTCATTTATCCTTATGATGCTGGTGATGCTCTGCGCTGCCGTTACCTTTGCCGTCCTGTTTTTCTTAATTGCCTATATTTTAATAAACGGGGTTCCCAATCTGAAACCGGAACTCTTTGCCTGGACATATACGTCGGAGAATGCGTCCATGATGCCCTCCATTATCAATACCTTGGTCATCACCTTTTTATCTCTGCTGATCGCTGTCCCCCTTGGTATCTTCTCTGCCATCTATCTGGTGGAATACGCCAAACGCGGGAACAAATTCGTGGAGATCATCCGCCTTACCACAGAGACCCTGTCCGGTATTCCTTCTATCGTATACGGACTGTTTGGCGCCCTCTTCTTTGTGACCACACTAAAATGGGGATATTCTCTGCTGGCCGGTGCCCTGACACTGTCTATCATGATCCTTCCCCTCATAATGCGGACCACAGAGGAGGCCCTGAAATCCGTTCCGGACTCCTTCCGTGAGGGAAGCTTTGGCCTGGGCGCCGGAAAACTGCGCACCGTCTTCCGCATCGTACTGCCCAGCGCCGTTCCCGGCATACTGGCCGGTGTTATCCTGTCTGTGGGCAGGATCGTAGGCGAGACAGCCGCTCTGATCTATACCGCGGGAGCTGTGGCTGAGGTACCATCAAGCGTAATGTCCTCAGGCTCCACACTGGCTGTCCATATGTACAATCTCTCCAGAGAGGGTCTGTATATGGACCAGGCCTACGCTGTCTCTGTTGTACTGCTTCTGCTGGTGCTGGTCATCAACTGGATTTCCGGCACTCTGGCAAAAAAACTGGCGAAAGGAATGTAATATGAACAATACGGAAAAGATATCCATCAGCAGCCTGGATCTGTATTATACAGACTTTAAGGCGCTGAAGAACATAAATTTAAAGATACCGGAAAATAAGATCACCGCCTTCATCGGCCCCTCCGGCTGCGGTAAATCCACACTTTTAAAATCCCTGAACCGCATGAATGCCCTGGTTGGGGCCTGCCGTATCGAGGGCAGTATTTTACTGGATGGCGAGGATATTTACGGCAGAATGGATGTAAACCTGCTGCGGAAAAGGGTAGGCATGGTGTTCCAGAAGCCCAATCCCTTCCCCATGAGTATTTACGATAACATTGCATTCGGCCCCCGCACCCACGGTATCCATTCCAAGGCAAAGCTGGATGACATTGTGGAGAGATCCCTGCGGGATGCTGCCATCTGGGATGAGACAAAAGACCGCCTGAAGCAGAACGCTCTGGGCATGTCCGGTGGCCAGCAGCAGAGGCTCTGCATCGCAAGAGCGCTGGCTGTCCAGCCGGAAGTCCTCCTTATGGATGAACCCACATCCGCCCTTGACCCTATATCCACATCCAAGATTGAAGACCTGGCAGTGGAACTGAAAAAGGATTACACCATTGTCATGGTTACCCACAATATGCAGCAGGCAGCCCGTATTTCCGATAAAACTGCCTTTTTCCTGCTGGGCGAGATTGTGGAGTACGGTGAAACAGAACAAATATTCTCAATGCCAAAGGATAAACGCACAGAGGACTATATTACAGGGAGGTTTGGTTGATATGCGCACAAGATTTGACAAACAATTAGAACAGCTTCATGTAGAACTGATCAAAATGGGAAGCCTGTGTGAACAGGCCATCACTCTGGCCGCCCAGGCACTGGATCAGCCGGAGCGGGATGTTGTGAAAAAGGTAGCTGCCATGGAGGGTGAAATTGATGAGAAAGAGCGGGAGATTGAAAATATCTGTATGCGCCTTCTTTTACAGCAGCAGCCCGTAGCACGCGATCTGAGAATCATATCTGCTGCCCTTAAAATGATCTCCGACCTGGAGCGCATCGGTGACCAGGCAGCAGATATTGCAGACCTGGCTCCATATATTGTCAGCAGCAGCATCAGCAGTAAAGTACAGATTCATGACATGGCGGCAGCTACCATCCGCATGGTAACCTTAAGCGTAGATGCATTTGTTAAAAATGATCTGGAGCTGGCGGAATCTGTGGTCATCTCCGATGATATAGTGGATGACCTCTTCAACAAGGTAAAAGGCGAGCTGCTGGATCTGATTCGGAAAAATAACGTGGACCCAAGGGCCGCCCTGGATATTCTCATGGCCGCCAAGTATTTTGAACGGATTGGCGATCATGCCGTAAATGTGGCAGAATGGGTACAATATTCCATAACAGGTATCCATAAAAGCGATGAACATCATCTGGATACGGAAAAAGAATGAGGTGAATAAATTGATTTATCTTGTAGAGGACGATGAAAATATCCGGGAACTGGTCACTTACACCCTGAACAGCCAGGGCCTGGAAGCGGAAGGCTTTGCACGGCCCTCTGACTTCTGGGATGCCATGTCCGTGGCTGTCCCCTCCCTGGTGCTCCTGGATATCATGCTTCCGGAGGAGGACGGGCTGAGCATATTAAAAAAGCTCCGCACATCCAGAGACACGAAAAAGCTTCCCGTTATCATGCTGACCGCAAAGGGAAGTGAATATGACACGGTACTGGGACTCGACAACGGAGCCGACGACTATATTCCGAAACCTTTCCGGATGATGGAACTGATTTCCCGCATCCGTGCCCTGCTGCGCCGCAGCCAGGAACAGGAAAAGATTCCGGAATACCGCCTCGGCTCCCTCTACGTCTGCCCCTCGCGCCATATCGTGCGGGTGGACGGCACAGAGATCATCCTGACCCTGAAAGAATTTGAACTGCTCTGCCTCCTTCTGTCGGAACAGGAGACCGTATTTACCAGAGCCCAGCTTCTGGACCGCATCTGGGGATATGAATTTGACGGGGAGAGCCGAACCATTGATGTCCACGTCCGCACCCTGCGCCAAAAGCTGGGAAGCGCCGGTGACTGTATCAAAACCGTAAGGGGAGTGGGTTATAAAATTGGAGGAAAAACCGCATGACAAAACGAATCTTCCGCTCCATAATGCTTGTATCTGCTCTTGTGCTGGTCATCGGACTGGGCTTCATTATGGGCATTCTGTATCACTATTTCGGCAGCCAGATTGAAAAGGAACTGAAATCTGAAACTGCTTATCTGGCAATCTCTGTGGAAAACATGGGCATTACCGCCTTAGATGATCTTCCTGCGGAATCCGCCAGAATCACTCTCATCGCCGAGGATGGCAGTGTTCTCTTTGATAACAAGGCTGACGCCTCTAAAATGGAGAACCATTCCAACCGCCAGGAAGTGATCGCAGCAAAACTAAAGGGTGTCGGAAAGGCTACACGCCAGTCCGATACGCTTTCGGAAAAAACAATTTACTATGCCAAGCAGCTCTCAAACGGCCAGATTCTCCGTGTATCCAGCACCCAGTACACTGTAGCTGCCCTGATTGGAGAGCTGGTACAGCCCATGCTGTATGTGCTGCTCATGATGGTAGTGCTCTCCGCCCTTTTTGCTGCGCGCATTTCCAAGAAAATTGTCTCACCCATCAACAGCCTGGACCTGGATCAGCCGGAGCGCACAGAGGCCTACGACGAGATATCACCACTGCTCACAAAGATCAACAAACAACAGCGCACTATCCGCAGGCAGCTCTCAGATGCCAGAAGACAGCAGCAGGAGTTTTCCATCATCACGGAAAATATGAGTGAGGGGCTTTTAGTCATTGACGCCCAGACTGACCTTCTCTCCTACAACTCCAGCGCCCTGCATCTGCTGGATGCCACAGAGGCACAGGCACATGCCAGCGTTCTCTCTCTCAACAGAAGTGAATCCTTCCAGCAGACCGTGGATGCAGTCCTATCCGGAAAACACACCACTTCCGATCTGCAGATTGGTGAGAACTTCTGCCAGGTCATTGCCAACCCTGTGCTCCGAGATAAAGAAGTGACCGGCGCAGTGCTTTTGTTGGTTGACATAACTGAAAAAATTCAGCGGGAAAATCTGCGGAGGGAATTCACTGCCAATGTGTCACATGAGTTGAAGACACCGCTTACTTCTATATCTGGATTTGCAGAAATCATACAGGATGGGTTTGTGAAACCGGAGGACATCAATAAATTCGCCGGAAAGATTTTCGATGAGGCACAGAGGCTGATTGCCTTAGTCGGGGATGTGATCAAGATATCACAGCTTGATGAGGGGTGTCTTCCTTATCAAAAGGAGGAAACAGATCTGTATACTCTGGCAAAAGAGACATTGGAACGGCTGCGGGAGCCTGCAAAACGCAAACAGGTTTCGCTCTTCTTAGAGGGGGAACATGCTGTATTCAATACTACCAGGCCGATTTTGGAGGAAGTTCTCTATAATCTGTGCGATAATGCCATTAAATATAATCATCCGGACGGGAAGGTGACTGTCACTGTCCTGAATGGGAAGAATACAATCAGCGTATCTGTAGCGGACACGGGCATCGGAATCCCTTCCACGGATCAGGCCAGGGTGTTTGAACGGTTTTATAGGGTGGATAAGAGCCATTCCAAAGAGATTGGGGGCACTGGGCTTGGGTTGTCGATTGTGAAGCATGGGGCGGCTTATTTGGGGGCGCAGGTGGAATTGGAGAGTTGTGTGGGGGAAGGGAGTTTGTTTCGGCTGGTGTGGGGGAAGGAGTGTTGACTTTTTTTCTGTATTATTGCTTAAGCGGGGGATACTGACTTGTGGGACCTGCTTTGGCTTATGCGGATGATTCTGACTTGCGGAACCTGCTTTGGCTTATGCGGACGATTCTGACTTGCGGAACCTGCTTTGGCTTATGCGGACGATTCTGACTTGCGGAACCTGCTTTGGCTTATGCGGACGATTCTGACTTGCAGAACCCCAGACGGAATAGTCGGGACGTGAAGAGTTTCTAAATGAAAAACGGCCTCCGGGTACGTGAACCGGATAGAACCGCGCACTAATCTGATGATTAGTCCGCTCAACTATCCTTGAAATTTGATTCGGAAATCAAATTTCATCACGCACCCGGAGGCCGTTTTTCATTAAGAAACTCTATTCACGTTCCTCCAATATTCCGTCTGGGGTTCCGCAAGTCAGTATCTGTTGGTTTAAGGCGGTTGAAATGTATATTATAAAATTGTTGGTTGTTGTATATGCTGTTTTTGTGTAAGTGTTTTTGTAAAACGACTAAAATACTGAAAACTAAGATTTTCAATTCTATTCTTATAATGGATTCATATGCAGCATTTGTATTGCTGTTGTATAACTACAATTTTATTGTGGCTTACTAATTTTTAGATACATTTTGGCTACAGGTTAGGCTTTAGTTTTAGTTTGGTTTAGTTAATGGTGTCTGTTATTTTATAGATGATGAGCAGGAGTAGAATGGCAATGAGGACAATGGATATGTGGACGGAAAGAATGACTGTTTTCAGGAAGAAATCAGCACAGATGCAGGCCAGTATAATGGCTGCGAAAAGTACGGGAATTCTTTTGTTGTTTTGGGAACTGATGTTGAAGGAATTTCTGGTGATGGTGTTATACAGAAGGAGGACGGAGCATAAAAGTATGACCATACTTATGATAGCACCTGTGGTTACGGGGATATAAGGCCAGGTGGGGGTGTCTCCAAACATGTCTGACAGACCGAAAAGAAGGCGGACTGCAAGCAGGACTGCTAATGCGACACATAACGTTCCTAAAAAGGAGACCGCTTTTTCCGCACGGGTGAGATGTGGAACCTCTCTCAGAACATTGTCGCAGAATATCTTGTAATCACTGCCTATTATGTCCTCCATGGTATCCCCCCTCTGCTCTCCGTCCAGGATCATCTGTGTAATATCACGCCTGACCAGTTCCTGTTGGTATCCGCTGATATCCGCACCTCGGATATAGACTACCATATCAGTCAGAATTTTATTATCTGCTGCTTTCAGATGAAAAGATAAGTCATTATTTTCCTTCATTAACTGCTTTGTTTGTTTATTCATTTATTAAATCCCCTTTCACATCATCCAACAAACTGGAAACTGCACCGGATAATTCCATATAACTCTCCAGAAATCTTTTGAATTCCTTTTTTCCTTCCTGCGTTATAGAATAATACTTCCTTCTGGGCCCTACCTCCGACTCCCGAAATGTAGCCTGTATCAACTGATTCTTCTCCAATCTCAGCAACAGCGGATAAATCGTCCCCTCAGCCACTTTCCCAAATCCATACTCCCCCAACTGCTCCGAAATCTCATACCCATAAGCCTCCCCCTTCCCAATAATAGCCAACACACACCCCTCTAAAGTCCCCTTCAACATCTGTGAAGAAATCACCGCTTTACCTCCTATCTTGCATTGCAATATAGTTAGCTACATTGTAATGCAAGATAGTTGTTTTGTCAATTGCATTCTTCTATCTAAACAATATCTATAATGCAGTTGTTTCTGTAGACACTCAGTAGTAATTTGTTATGTTGGATACTCGTCAATCCAGGTATATAATAAATTCCCGTGCATTTTCTCTTTTTGTAGACAACTACAAAGGATAACCAATATTTTTCCTGCCAAATAGATAATCATAAAGACAGTTTGACATTTGCATTTAATCTAAATACGCCTGACTTCCCTTCTTCTCACTTTACATCTCAGCTTTCGTCCGTAATCTGACAGCACCCAGCTTCGCTTTCTTCTTATTTTACATATAATCCAAAGCACTTCCTCGGCTTTTGTCCGTAATTTGACAGCACCCAACTTCGTTTTTTTCTTATTTTACATATAATTTAAGGCACTTCCTCGGCTTTCGTCCGTAATTTGATAGCACCCAGCTTCGTTTTTTTCTTATTTTACATATAATTTAAGGCACTTCCTCGGCTTTCGTCCGTAATTTGATAGCACCCAGCTTCGTTTTTTTCTTATTTTACATATAATTTAAGGCACTTCCTCGGCTTTCGTCCGTAATCTGACAGCACCCAGCTTCGCTTTCTTCTTATTTTACATATAATTTAGAAGAAGTCTTCTTTTATATATAACCTCCCATATCTTTTTGTTTTTACTATTTAAAATCAGCAGGCTGACTTCCTTGCTCTTATTCGCGGCCCCTGTCTCCCCTGACTTTTTCCCCACACGGATACCTCCTGCGCACCGTCCGTGAGCCACCCGCAACTCCCCTCTCCATAACTCTCCCACACCCGTCACCTCACAGTTTTATGGAAACCAGCAATTTTCAGAAAATATCATCAGTTTTTCCCGGATATTAGCATATTTTGTCGCACCTCGTCAAATAATAGATTTCAAAAATGTCAATCCCTTTTCCCCACTTTTCCCCAAAATTCTTCTTTTTATCACAAGTGTACAAAACCTTTGTTCTTTCTTTTATTATGTAAATCATATTAATCCACACACATTTTTGTGGAGAATGTGGATAACTTTGAGGATAACTTCATTTTTACAGGGTTTTGTGGATTTTTGTGTGTGGATAACTTTGAGGATGGAATGTGGTAAATGTTGGTTTTTTCGACAAGCATTGTGCATATTCTACAATTGAGAATATTCTGAAAATTATGTCTTAAAAATCCTACTATTTTCTTCAATTTTCCCTCTTCGACGGCATCCCCATGTCCCAGATTTCGTTATGTAACCCGACAGTAAAATTACGTAAACCAGTGTAAACCATATTTCTATTTTCCTTACATGAATTCCCCCTCTAAACACTAACTTAACCTATACCTGAATCTATTCCTGAAAGCTATACCTGAACCTATACTTGAACTTATTCCTGAACCTGCTCCTGAATCTACTCCTGAATTCATTCCTGAATCTATATCCCCATCATCCCTACACCTCAATCCCCCATAACATATCCCCTATATAAAAACTGCACCGGACACTCCCTATCAGGGATTTATCCGGTGCAGCACCTAATCAGATCATTATAAAACTCTTCTTCCGCCTGACTGACGAACCTTCAGAATCTGGCAGGAACCTTTTCCGAAGACCCTGTCCATTCTGGCCTTATACTCATCTACAAAACTGTTTTCCACAAAAATTTCAATGGTACCGGCGAATCCTCCGCCGTGTACCCGTGATACTCCATGCTTTCTCAGAATCTTATCACTGACAGCGAGCGCAATAGACATCGCCTGCTTCTGCACATTGGTGCTGTTGTAGATATTCTGGAGATACTTAAAGGAAGAGTTGCCGGAATCCTTTACCAATTCCAGAAATTCTTTGAAATCCCCATCTCGCAGAGCCTTTACCTCTCCCTCAACTCTTCTCTCCTCCTCAAAGAAATGAAGCGCACGCAGGATAGGACGGTCTCCCAGCACACTTCTCAGACCAGAGATCTGTTTGTAAAAGTCATCCTCCTCAACCTCGCGCAGATACGTCTTTCCAAAGAATTTTGCCACTTTTTTCATCTCTTCCGGGATAGATGCATAGTCATCCCCCATATCCGCATGGGAAGCTTTTGTATCCACAATACACATGCTGTACTGGTAAGATTCAAAATCTGAGGGGACCTTTTCCACAACCGGACTGCCCGGCTCTTTAAAATCAATATGGATCATACCGCCTACGGAACATGCCATCTGATCCATCAGGCCGCATGGTTTTCCAAAATAAACATTTTCCGCATACTGTCCTGTCTGCGCGATCACAACCGGATCAATACTGCCTTCATTAAAGAGGCCGGATATGATAGTTCCAAGGATAACCTCAAACGCTGCAGAGGATGACAGGCCCGCACCGATCAGAACATCACTGACAATATAAGCATTGTACCCCTGTACTTCATACCCTCTTGCCTTTAACTCGGCTGCAACACCACGTACCAGGGCAGCCGTTGTGCCCTCCTCATCGTAACGCTCTTCCAGATCATTGACATCCACATCCACCATCTCATATCCGTCTGAGAGCACATGGATCATGCCATCCTCTGATCTGCCCACAACAGCCAGCGCGTCCTGGTTAATGGATGTAGCCAAAACCATGCCGTTCTGATGGTCTGTATGGTTGCCTCCGACTTCACATCTGCCGGGAGCGCTGTAGATTTCCACATCACTCTCGCCAAAAATTTTCTCAAATTCTTCAATTGCCTTTTTATAACGTTTTCTCTGGTAATCCAGAACGCTTTCATCCACATAGATCTCTTTCAGAATCTCATCGTATTTTCCCTGGAGTATTTCCTCTGCCAGAACCTTCATGTTTTTCATTTGTAATTCCTCCTTTATCATACTGCTGTACGGTCTGTGCAGTAAATGCCCGGACCTGACTGAATGTTTCTTATATTTTTTTCATAATTTCTGTTCCATCAGGTATTTCTGGGCAGAATCCACCGCGTTGGCTCCATCTGCCGCTGCTGTCACGATCTGGCGCAGTTGTTTTGTCCGTATGTCACCGGCTGCAAAGATACCCGGAACGCTGGATGCACAGTCTTCTCCCGCCTCTATATAGCCGGCATTGTTTAATTTTACAAGACTGCCGTATTCCTCTGTGTTAGGCAGGATACCCACTGCGATAAATACACCGTCAACGGCAAGCTCCTTCGTCTCCCCTGTCTTTACATTTTCTACCGCGAGACTCTGCACCTGGTCTGTGCCCCTGATTTCCCTCGGAATAGTATCCCACACAATCTCCACGTTTTCAATAGCCTTTACGCTTTCCTGCAAAATACCTGCTGCCCGAAGTTCATCTCTGCGGTGGATCAGATACACTTTTTTACAAATCCTGGACAGGAAAATGGCATCCTCCACCGCCACATCGCCGCCGCCGATCACAGCCGTGACCCCGTCCTTGAAAAATGCGCCGTCACAGGTAGCACAGTAGGAAACACCCATTCCGGAAAATTCCTCCTCACCGGGGATTCCCAGTGTCCTGTGCCGGGCACCTGCCGCAATAACAAGGGTTCTTGTAAGGTACTGGTTTTTATTTGTGATTATTTTCTTCAGTTCACCCGCTGTCTGTACCTCTTTCACATTCTCCCTGACAAATACCGCACCCAGTTTATCCGCATGGCCTCGGAAAGCTTCCGCCATATCATAGCCGCTCATCCCCGGAAGTCCCGGATAATTGTCCACCTCGTAGGTCTTCACCATCTGCCCCCCGCTGGAGAAATCTTTCTCAATGACCAGCATATCAAGCTGTGCCCGTTTGGCATAAATCGCTGCACAAAGCCCTGCCGGGCCTGAACCGATGATGATGATGTCGTATATTTTCTGCTCCATTTTGTTTTACCTCTGTTCTTTATTCTTCGCCTGCGTCACTGGGAAAATCGTCATCCCCGTACATCGCCGCGGCATCCACGCTGTCCGGCTCTTCCTTTGGCGTACCGATGGCCGCCGCAGAAAGTGTGTCCGGGCTGTTGGACAGTTCTATTTCTCTGACCAGCTTCAGGTCCTTATCCACAAAGATCCTGGTGTAATTCTGTTTTGCCTCATCTGCGTAGATAAAATAGGAAACACCATTGTCCAGCTCCTCCGTCTCATATACATTATCACCAAGCAGAGCTTTCATAGTCTCTTCACTCATACCCAAGGTGATTCCCCTGTAAATCTCCACAGATACTTTGGTGACATCAAAGTCGCCGTGCACGCTGATAACAAAACTGTTTTCCAGAGGGACTGCCAGATCAGCGTAATTGTTCACCACTGCATACAGGGTCTGTCCGTCACGCTCCAGCGTCACATAACCATGGCGGCCGCTCTTAACAATGCTGTCTGAACCATCCTCCAAAATCTCCCACCCGTTCTTCGTAAATTCTGAGACCGGAGCCGGAAGCTTATAGAAATCGCCCCCATACCGCACCACAAACTCCATGATGTCCTCCGGAAATGCTCCCGGTGCCTGATAGCTCAGCACCTCCGCCGGGGTCTCTTTACTTACCTCTTCATTACTGTCCTCAGGCTCTCTGTAATTTTTCAGCACTGCCTTATACAGTATCTCATCCTGTACGTCAAATACAAGATCAGCCTGCTTGTAAATTCCATATTCATAAGTCAGGTAGATATTATCCTTTTCTTCATACTGGTCCGTCGGCATGCCGTATGCCTCTGTGACTTCATCCAAAGTGGAGGTTCCCATCCTGATTTTTCCCGGAAGCTGGTAGACACGGCTGTCATCCTCCCCGCTCTCAAGCTGTACACCGCCTACATAGCATTCACCAAGCAGTTTCTTCTCCCCGTCCAGGTTGACAATATCCGCCGTAAGGGAACCGCCCTCACTGTCCAGCGTCTCACCTTCCAGGAAAGATTCCGGATCAAGGGCTTTTTTGCCGTTGTCCTTCTCATAGGTCCAGCCGGCATTCTTCCACTCCTGCAGCTTTGCCGGAAGTGTGTAGACCGTCTCATTGATGGAAAACTGAAAATCTGAGAGTTTATCTGAAAGCTCCACGCTGTATTCTTTTTGTTCTTCTTTTGTCTCCTCATCTGTTTGTTCTTCATCCGGCAGCGTCATCACGTCCTCATCTTCAGGCGCGGGTTCCTGCCCGTTCTGTGTACAGCCCGCCGTCAGAAGCGCTGCCAGCAGGCATACCATACATAACTTCTTCTTCAAACCAGTCACCTCCTTTACATCCACTACCAAAAGTTTATCACATCCCCGTGCCCTTTTACAATGAAAATACGCATACATGCCTGATTTTTTCATAAACTGTTAAAGAGTTCTCAAGTATCATCCAAGGAGCATCTTTTGAAAAAATTCTTATCTTCCAAGAAGAGATTTCTGGTCCCCTGTTTTATTGTCCTGGCTGTCTTCCTCTTCCTTATTATTTATACCCAAAAAGACCGCTTTCTTACAGAAGATGCCCGTTTTGAAAAATTTACACATCAGCTTTTTACCGAGGAGGTGAAATCCAACACCTTAAACCTCCATTATACTCTGGCCTATCCTGAAAAATACGGGATAAAGAATTATCCCATCAAGCTGGGTTCCATGGACCCGGATAAACTAAAGGACAGCTATGATTCCGTGGAGGAGTACAAGAAAAACCTGGAAAAGTTCACCTACAAAGAGCTGTCCAAAGACAACCGTATCACCTACGACATCCTGAAGCTTGACTTTAACACACAGCTTTCCATAAAAGATAATTATATGCTGCAGGAACCGCTGAGCCCCAATCTCGGCATCCAGTCCCAGCTTCCTGTACTTTTGGCGGAATATACTTTCCGCACCTCTGATGATATCAAGGATTACTTTACACTTCTCTCCTCCATGACCGGATATTTTGACGAGATCCTGGAATTTGAAAAGAAAAAGGCAGAAGAAGGCCTGTTTATGAGTGATACCAGCGTGGACCGCATCATTGCCCAGTGCAATGCGTTCACAGAAGACCTGTCCGCCAATTATCTTTCCACCATGTTTAAGGATAAGATGAAGGGATTTGTCTCCCGGAAAGCCATGACTCAGAAGCAGGCTGACTCTTACATAAAAATGCATGAAAAAATCATGGCCAAACGTGTCTTCCCTGCCTATCAGTCCCTGGCCAAAGGTCTGGCTGACTTAAAGGGAAACGGAACAAATTCCGGAGGGTTGTCCAATCTCCCTGGAGGGACATCATACTACCGATATCTGATCCGCAGTGAAACCGGAGATTACAGGACCATCAAGGAAATCGAAGAACGGCTCTACACGCAACTCCTGACCGATTATAAAAAAATGCAGAGCCTGATTGTATCCAATCCCAAATTGCTGGCAGATGCCTCCTCCCTGCCGGAAACCTGCAGCAGTACGCCGGCACAGATGCTTGATTACCTGAACAAAGCCATCTGCGAAGATTTCCCCGACAGCGGAAAGCCTGCCTACAAGGTAAAATATGTGCATGAATCCATGGAGAACTTTTCCAGCCCTGCCTTTTACCTCACACCACCGGCCGATACCCTGAGTCCCAATATCATCTATATCAACAAGAGCAGTCAGGTAAGCGAGGCGGAACTCTTCACTACACTGGCGCATGAGGGATTTCCGGGTCATTTGTACCAGACATTGTATTTCGGAAAAACAGAACCGGATGATATACGGCATCTCCTGAGTTTCGGCGGTTATGTGGAGGGCTGGGCCACTTACGTGGAATCCCTGTCCTATGGGTACGGCGCAGAATATCTGAAACTGGATGATTCCCTGATGGAACTTCTGTGGCTGAACCGCTCCGTGAGCCTTTGCCTCTATTCCCTGCTGGACATTGGTATCCATGACCATGGTTGGGACCTGGGGACAGTGACAAAGACACTGAACTCTTTTGGAATCGCCTCACAGGATACATGCAGGGAAATCTTCCAGTATATAGTGGAAAATCCGGGGAATTATCTGAAATACTATCTGGGATATCTGAACTTTATGGATTTGAAAAAAGAAGCGCAGACGGCTGCCGGAAAGTCCTTCCAGTTAAAGGAATTTCACCGATACATTCTGGAACTGGGACCTGCACAGTTTCCTGTTTTGAAAAAATATCTGCTCATGGAATATAAACAGTAAAAAGAGATGCCGTAAAAACAGTCTGCAGAGATGCAGTCTGTTCTTACGGCATTTTTGAAATTTCTATTCTTTCTTATCCCTGTAGGAATCAAAGAATTTTCTCAGATTCAGCAATGACTTCACCAGTATTTTCTGCTGCTCTTCATCCAGGTCCTTCATCAGAGCCTGAATCATTCCGTCATGGAATTTCATATGGTGGGTATTGGCCTTTTCTCCCTTTTTTGTCAGGGATATGAGCACCACCCGACGGTCCTCCTCACTTCTGACTCGGTTCACATATCCTTTTTTCACCAGGCTGTTTATGGCAATCGTCAGGGTTCCCACGGTCACGGACAGGGTCTTTGCCACGGATGACATGTTTCGGGCGCTGTTCACTCCGATTGCTTCTAAAATGTGCATGTCGTTTACGGAAATATCTTTGAATTCAGAAGTAATAAGGGCCTTCTCTTCTATATCCATAATTTCCTGGAAAAGATTGACCAGGACGTCATGAAAGACTTCATAAGGTTCCACTTTATCACTCCTTTGTTATGTTTGATTCTATTATATATGATTTATATATATAAAACAATCAAAACTTTTGATAATCAAAGGATTTACCTTACCAATTTACCTTCCATCTTTTTTTATAGCTGCTGCTTAATTTTTCATCTGTAATACTTTTATTTGTTGGGGATGTTTTGGTGTGTTCCTCCAGCATACGATTAAACATATCATCATCAAACGGAATTTCTACAACTTTGTCGGTCCAACTAGAAAGATAAGCACTATTAGAAATAGACAGCTCAAAGATTCCCTCTTCTCCAGGTGCCAATAAAGGTGTGCCTTTCAAAATTGCATCTGAAAAATTCTGAAGTATTCCCCTATGTCCAATCTCCTTCTCACTTTCAAAAAATTCCTGATATTTTATTTTCGGCATTTCTTCATACTGTTCTGCATGAAAACAGTAATAGCGTTCGGGAATGTCATACTTCCAGTATTTAAGAGTTCCATTTTCCAATACCATCTTGCCCTGATCTCCGCTTATCTCTAATCTGTTCGTGCCCGGATATTCTCCTGTGGAAGCAATAAATACAGCTGTTGCACCACTATTATACATGCCATAAATAAGGGCTTCATCCTCCACCTCAATGTTATGATATTTTCCCACATTACAGAAAGCATATACTCTGTCAGGCATACCAAAAATCCACTGCATCAAGTCCAAATTATGGGGTGCTTGATTTATCAAAACTCCACCCCCCTCACCCTTCCATGTCGCACGCCATCCCCCAGAATCGTAATACTCCTGTGTCCTGTACCAGTTAGTAACAATCCATATCAAGCTCTTAAGTTCACCCAGGCTACCCGTGTGTATCATATCACGAGCTTTTTGGAATAGTGTATTTGTTCTCTGATTAAACATAATTCCAAAAACACAATTTGATTTTTGGGCCGCCTCATTCATCTTTTTAGCTTCTGTCACCGATACCGCTTCCGGTTTTTCCGTAAGTACATGCAAGCCTGCATTAAGTGCATATATCCCAACAACAGTGTGCAGCCGATGCGGCACTGCAATAAGGACGGCATCCACCGATTTACTGTCTACAAGTTCTTTGTAATCTGAAAAGACTTCAATATCTGGGTATTTTCTCTCTGCGCGCTTTCTTTTGTCTAAGTTTATGTCACATACTGCAGTCAGCCTCAGACCCTCTACATTATTTTCATATATACATGATGCATGGGCACTCCCTATATTACCAAATCCCACGATTCCTATTCTAACTTCTTCCATACTTTCACTGCCCTGCTTTCTTCTTCAGAGCTTCACCCATCCTTCTCCGCTCTTGGCACTTTCATACATTTTGTCTAGAATATATCGGGATTCCCTTCCCACTTCCGCATCGAGTTCCAGAGCTTGACCTGTTCTTACACAATATGCGAAATTATCGCTCGCCTGCCTCCACTGTCTGCTTGTGGGATATGGTGCCTCCTCTTTCCATTTTCCATCACTCCACCAATAAATGTGATTTCCCTCAGGTCCGCCTGTTGTATAATAATAAACACCTTTCGTCCCAATAATCTCTATTCGAGCACTCCATGTGGATGCCGGATAACATGTAGTGGATGAAAATCGGACAGTAGGTCCACCCTCATAAATCCATTCTGATATACCAAAATCTTCCGCCTCAATATCATGTATCTTGGTATCAATCATAGCTCTTACTTTATCTGGTCTTCCAAATAACGTAAGTATCCTGTTTATTTCATGTATACCCTGGTTTGAAAAGGCTCCTCCGCCATCCAGTTTCCATGTTCCCCTCCATTCTCCGTTTTCCTTGTAATATTCATCAGTTCGGAGTATATTGAGTATTGTATTGACCGACAGCACTTGACCAAAAAAGCCTTTCTCTAGTGCTGCTTTCAGGTCGCTCAGCTCTGTATCAAAATGGAAATCAAAATCAATACCGAACAGCAATCCCTTTTCCTTCGCTAATTGAATTGCTCTGCTACAGTTGTCCACATTAGCATCTATCGGCTTTGTCACCAACACGTGTTTGCCTGCCTCAAGGCATTTTTCTGCAATAGAACAATGCATACCCGTAGGTGTAACAATATACATCACCTCCACTTCCGGATCTTGAAGAAAAGTTTCAATGTCATCGCTATATGGTACCTTGTACAATTCCCCAATTTCTTTTGCCTTCTCGACATTTATATCACACACTCCATATAAGCAGGTTCCATCCGTCTCTGTTATCTGCTTTGCCCTATTCTTGCCCATTCCAAGACCGACGACTACAAAACGTACCGGATCAGCAGAATATGGCCTGGGAAATTCATCCATAATTTTTAACGCACTCTGCATGTCCGACGGAGCTGATGCAGGCATCATTTTTTTAATGTAATTATATACAATATGTGTGGCTTCCTTATTTGTATATGGAGAAAAAGGAGGATTGTGTGTCTCAATAGATACAGGAAAATCTTTACCTAATGTGGATGCACCTGCCAATATTCTATCCCATGGAACATGTTTAAATCCTAATTCATCTATCACACCCCAGCTTTTGGCATGAATCATATTTGTATACTGCAGCGCTTTTGCAAAATAAGAAATACAGTCCCCTTTTGCCTCAGGAAGTACATCAAAATAATTAGCGGGATCCCACGCCATACCCCATCCGGGTACATCAAGTGCTTTCAAAATGGAAATCACTTCATCCGGTGTTTGTCCACAGTTTTCAAATCCCAAAATAAGTCCTGCTTCCTTGGCTCTACTTGCCAACGGCTGGAACCGTTCAAGAACCTGATTCATCATATCCGGCATCATAGCCAGAGCTCCAAAATATTTGTCTTCCGGTTCTTGCTGCCAATAACAAAAACATCTAACCAGCTTTGTACCCAATATTTCCGATGCACGGATAATACCTTCCAGTTTCTCCCTTTCTTCCTCTTGTCTTTCTTTATCTGGCAGATGGACTTTTGCCAAAGAGGTCTGTAATGCACCGACTTTGAGACCATATCTGTCCAATTTTTCTTTTAAGTCCCTGAGTTCCTCTTCCGTCTGAAACTCTATTCCCTTTCCATTAATCATGCCTCTAAAATCCACATGAGTTACTCCCCATCCCTTGATCACAGGCAGAGCCTTATCCACATCGACATATAATTCATCCGTAAAAATTGAAATATTCATAATAATATCCTCCCTTAACCTTTAAGTCCCTGCGTACTCATACCTTCAACCAAATATTTCTGTAGAAATATAAAAATTAAAAGAACCGGCACTAGTGATATGGTTGACATAGCAAACATGGCACCGTAATCCGATGTAGAACTTGGATCACAATATAACTTCAGGGCTATACTTATGGTATACATTTTAGTTTTTTTCAGATAGAGAAGCGGTGCCATATAGTCATTCCACCTATTGATAAATGCAAATATTGCTACAGTTCCAAGGCCCGGCTTCATAAGTGGAACAAATATCTTTGTAAAAATTGTATAATAAGAACATCCATCAATCTTCGCAGCCTCATCCAGCTCTCTGGGGATACCGTTTATAAAATTCATCAGCAAATAAACAAAAAATCCCTGAATAGCAAAAAAGTAAGGTATAATCAATGGTTTAAAACTGTTAACCCATCCCAAATTGTGGTACCAGAGATACTGAGGTATCATCATTACCTGCTCTGGCAGCATCATAGTCAGCAGGACAAGCGCAAACAAAATATTCCTTCCTTTAAACCTGAGTCGTGACAAACCATAAGCCACTAGAGAGGATGAAAGCAGACTTCCAAATACTACGGTAAGTGTAACGAATGCTGTATTCTTGATAAACACTCCAAACGTAGTGTGTGAAACACCTCTCCATCCGTTTTGGTAATTGTCAAAAGTGACAACCTCTGGAAATAGCTGTGTTGCCGTATTAATAATGGTATTAGTTTCTTTAAAGGAACTCATGAGCATCCAAATCAATGGATACAGCATAAGGATTCCTCCCAGCAATGTCAGTATATGATAAATGATATTATTCTTTTTTTTTCTGATCATTCCTAATATCCTCCTTCATATACCCAAAACTTCTTTGTTCCGAACAGTACAGCCGTGAAGATTGCGATTATTCCCAGAAGCACCCATCCCAGTGCTGCCGCATACCCAGCACTGTTATATAAAAATGACTGATCATACATATATAATACATAAAACAGTGTTGAATCAAGCGGTTTTCCTGCAGTGATAATCTGACCCTGAGAAAAAACCAGCAGCCCGTTAATAAACTGAAGTAGAAAATTCAGAAAAATTGCAGGCGTAATAAGCGGCAGCGTAATACTGAAGAAACGCCTTATTCCCATAGCCCCATCAACCTTTGCTGCTTCAAACAACGTAGCCGGAATCTGCTTGATACTTGTAAGAAATACAAGCATAGAGGAGCCGAACTGCCAGGCGCTCAGAAGTATGATCACCCATATTGCAGTCTTGGTACTGCCCAGCCACAGGTGATGCAGTCCGAATATCTGATTTATTACCCCGTCCCCTGAAAACATCTGTTTCCACAAAATTGCCACCGCTACAGAGGGCCCAATGATTGACGGAAGATAGTACATCGCCCTATACACAGGTGTCATTTTTGTAGTTTTTAATAACACTAATGCTACTAAAAGTGCGAACACTACCCGAAGAGGCACAGCTACAAAGGTGTAAAACAGTGTAACGCTAAGTGCTTTGTAGAATTTTGGGTCATCCGTAAATATGGTTATATAATTTTTCAATCCCACAAATCGAGGTTCACTCACAATATTGAAATCGCACAGAGAATAATACATGGGTATCAACATGGGAACCAGAATAAAAAGAAGGAATCCCAAGATAAACGGCAAAGAAAAAATATATCCCGCCACACTTTCAGAACAAAGCCTTTTCTTCCACTTCCCGGTACTTCCTGCAGTCATTTTGTTTTGCATATTACCACCCTTTTTCTGAAGAGCTGCCCCGCTTTTGGGGCAGCCCTTCTTTACATATTTTTATTCTTTAGCCTCCTGGAGTATTTTATTTCCCTGTTCAAATAATTCCTTAGCTGCTTGTTCCGGAGTATATTCACCGTAATATACTTTTTCGTTAATATCTTCCATCAAACCGTCTCTTATCTGACTTACCCCCGAAGGTGGCGCTGGATTTGCCGGAGAAGAATTAGGGGCAACTACATTCGTAATATAATTGAAAATCATGGAACTGGTTTCGTCCAGTCCCTCTGCAACATGTTCTGCAATTACTGCAGATGCTGGAACGCCCGGCTCGCCTTTGATAATATCATTAGGTTCTTCATTGTTCAGCCACCAATTTAGAAGGGCTATAGTCTCATCTATGTGCTGACTTGCAGCAGAAACGGTCCAGCACATGGACTGTCTTACATAATTCGATTTTTTGGCGTCATCAGATGGTCTGGTGGTAATACCCAGCTTCAACCCCTCAGGTGCTGCAGCCTGAAGAGCTGCCATCTGATTTGAATTATATGTTGCACACCAGGATTGTGTCTCAGGAGAAGTAAAGTTAATCAACGGATCCTCCTCCAACGCAGTCCTGCCAATTCTTACACTATAATCCAGCAGCCACCCCTCTTCATTCCCCTGCTCAAGCAGTTCCCAATATGGAAGTAACTCCTCCCAACTATCAACCCCAAGCCTTCCGTCCTCAAATAGTACCTTACCCTCACTTCTGAGCATCATCTCCATGCCATCGCATGGACCGATCAGAAATGTCTTTACGCCAGTCTCATCAAAAACTTTTTTGCATATGCTTGTAAAATCATCAATAGTCATAAAGTCTTTTATTTCTATTCCCAAATCATCCAGCAGTGTCTTGTTATACACCATAGAAAGTGCTGCTGTCCCCGCAGTGATTCCATATATCCCATCTCCCATCCTGCCAGTGTCCAACACAGCTTTGCTGACATTACTTACATCTAAAGCTCCGCTCTCTATGTACGGCGTCAGATCAAGAAGCTGACCTGCATTTACATATGGTGCCATATAATCAGACTGGGACATCATCAGATCCGGAAGTGTTCCTCCCGCTGCTGCTGCCGACAATGTGACAAAATAATCATCAAAACTGGAAGTCTGAGTTTCAATTGACACACCCTGATTTTGCTCCGTATACAAGTCAAAACATGATATAAACCTTTCGTTCCGTATCTGAGACCCCCACCAGGATGTAACCAGTTCAACAGGTTCCCCCTCTTCCTTTTCGTCAGTTTCGTTTTTTTCTGCCTCTATATCATTCCTGTCGTCTTTTGCCTCACCTTGTCCTCCACACGCGGAAAGCCCTGTCACCATAAATGCACAAATCAGCAGTGAAATCCATTTTCTTTTCATTCGTCATCCTCCATATATTCATATTATCTGATACATTATTGATAGAAAATTACTCTGTCGGTTTTCTGTTGTTAAAAATTACTTAGCACCAAAATACGGCCGTATTTTTTGTGCATTCCCTCTTTTATCATGTGATCACTTGAATATAGACAAATTATATTCCCTTCCATAATTTATTTATATATATAAAACCTACTCATTTGTTCATTTTTCCTACTTTTTAGACAATTTCCAATTTATTATAGTCATATTTCAATCAAACATATATCTTCTCTAATTCGTCTATCATATCTTTGAAATAAACCTCAAAAAATACCGCTTTTATTGGGTATAACCAACAAAAGCGGCATATTATAATCAGAATTCCGTAATCTTGTGTTTAGTATACTCTCTTTGCAAATTCGCGGGGGCTCATTCCCGTAGATTTCTTAAAGGACTGGCTGAAATACTGCGGATTATTCCCATATCCTACCTGTTCCGCAATGGCAAAGATATCATCACCGCCATATTTAATCAGTATTTCCTTTGCTCTGCTCATCCGTATACCATTAAGATAGGCAGAAAATCTTTGCCCCGTTTCCTGCTGAAAACGTCGACTTAAATAATCCACATTCATAAACATAAAATTCTCTGCAATCCATTTCAAAGACATTTCGGAATTCCCCATATTCTCTTCAACAAGCATCATAATTTTCTCAATCACATCGGAATAAGACCGCTGTTCTTCTGACTCGATATCTAAACCTTTACTGCGGTCTTTCAATATATCACTGCAGACTTCACTTACTGCACTCATAATTTGTTCTTCGTTACAGGGCTTTAATAAATAATGTTTTACATTATATTTCATGGCTTCCCGCGCATATTCAAACTCCCCATAAGCTGAGAGTAATATGTATCTGGCCGAAATGCCTTTTTCAAAAAGTTTCTTAATCAATTCTAATCCCGTCATTCCAGGCATCCTAATATCCGTTAGTATAATATCCGGTCTGATTTTCATAGCAAGATTATAAGCTTCCGTCCCATTTTTACAAACACCAGACATCTCCACGCCGAGGCTTCCCCAATCAATAACCTCGCAGATACTCTCCCTGATTATCTTCTTGTCATCTGCAATTATTATTTTAAACATATTTGTCTCCTATTCTGCTTCGTGGAACGGCAAATGTACCTTTGCCGCCGCCATATCCCCATCATTGTACAAAAACAATCCGAAAGCTTCTCCATAAGTCAACTTAATCCTATTATCTATATTTAAAAGACCTATTCCATGACCACTTGGCTTAACTCTCCCTTCTCTAAGCTTATCCAAAAGATTTTCCTGAAATTTTGACCCATTGTTTTTTACTATAATATCCCATTCGTTGCCTTCCTTTGATGCAGTTATTTGTATAATACATGACTCAAGCATAGCATCCATAGAATGTATAACTGCATTTTCAATCAATGGTTGAATAATCAACTTTGGCAACAATGCCGTCAGAAGTTCTTCCGGCACTTTCTGGCTGTATAGAAGATGTTCATCCATACTTGCCTGCTGGATAACAACATAATACCTGGCTAAATCCAGTTCCTGCTCTAATGTGATAATACCTGCTTTATTAGCCAATGTTGCATGAAGTAAATTTCCCAGCGCCTCTACCATCTCACTGATTTCCTGTTCTTTAATCACTTTCGCTCTCCAATTGATTGTCTCCAGTGTATTATATAAAAAGTGTGGGTTTATCTGAGTCTCAAGAACTTCTATTTTAGCTTCCTTTATACTCAGTTCTTTTTCGTAATTCGTATGAATCAATTCCATTATACGTTTTTCCATTTCATCAAACTGTTGATGCAACAGGCCTATTTCATCACTTCTATCTGCATAATTATAATTACTCTCCACAATACTCTCCTCCTCCCCCATAAACTTTTTGATTTTCAAAATCAGATATTTGAAATGCCGCATAAGCTTATGTATCAACCAATTTGTCAACCATATCACTATGAAAATACAAATGATGAACAGAACACTTGCCTGTAATATGGAGGCAGATATCTGTTTGACTATATCGTCATACGGTACAAGGCATATATAATTCCACCCCAATCCACTCATTAGGCTGCAAACTGCAAAGTACTTTCTTTTATCTATTTTAAGAATATCGTATGATTTCTGTTTTGTATTTGTATAAACATCATCCAAAATCTGCAGTGAAAAACCTGATGGATTGTAAATCGGGATTCCATCCTGATCTATAAGAAGATAATGAAATTCTTTATACTGATTAAAAGCATGTGCAGCCTCCATTAGTCCCGGCGTATCTATATTAATAATAAGTGTTGCTAAATGATCTAGTTTGATTTCCTTCATTCTCCGTATCTCTCTGGCAAGAATCAATCCACGCTCCTCACAGTATTCAGTAACCCAGATTTCCCTTCCCTTACCACTTGCCAGCTTTTTTTCAATGTCTTCTTTCAGTTCATCGTTCAAAGGCGAGGCAGCTTTGTTCTGGACAATAATTTCTGCCTTATCAGAATACAGAGAAATACAATTTATATATGTATATTCCTTAAGATACGTGGAAAGTTCGTAGTAAAGCTCGTTATACTCCTCTGTATAAAGTGTATCAGAATCTTTCACGTTACTGAGTATTTCCTGAATCCTGGTATCTTTTAATATCAAGCCAGAAAGGCGTTCATAGCCATTAAGCTGTTTTGTAATATCATAGTTGGTGTAGGTTAGAACATTGGTTACAGATTGAAACAATGTGTAATTGTAAGTCGAAATAATATGATATATGCTTATGAGGGAAAATACTGTCATAAGACTAATGCAAGTTATCATAATCAATAGTATCTTATTTTTCAGTTTTATATTGTTGATTAAGAAAGCCATTTTATTTCTTATATACTTCATATGGCATATATTTCTCCTTAAATTTTCAGAAATTTCATATTTATTTCATACTAACACCAAAGCAATATATAGGCAACTGACAAATAGATATATTTTATTCCATTTTTTTCCATATATTGTGCCTATTTCAAGTAAGCAAAACCGCCGTGCTATACACAGCAGCGGCGGCTAAATATTATTTATCTTTTATCCAGGCAGACAACGAAATACCGCTGTACACATTTCCCTTTAATTCAATTCCTTCCCGAACCGCCCTTTCACACTCAGCAGGGTCCAGACCTATGATCTGTATTCCTTTATCCACAGTATTTTTATATATAATGCTCATATCGTTCCACTGCGGCTGGGACATATTGATGGCATACATCTGTTTTAAATCTGCCAGCTTGTCAATATAGTGATCCCCTTTTCCGCAAAAATGTATCACACCTCCACGAAAGGCATTTAATATTTGTTGATCATAGGGCTGTACAAATCTCTCATAACAAGCACCCGAAATATTCATGGCTGCATCATTACGGATTAAAACATTTCCTTTGTGGAGCATTCCCCAATCCACACACATATCCTGGCTATATGGCGGATAATAATAATACCATTCCCGTTGTACCGCTATAAAAGTATCCGTCACAAGCTGCATCATATTTTCGACTTCTTCTGGTTCATCATACAAATCCACATACATGTTGGAACCCATCAAGTTTTCTGTAATAGGCAGCGGCCCCTGCAGGTCAGGAGAATAAACGTGAACATGTTTTTGTATCATTGGATAATCCCTTATCAGTTCTTTCAAATACATGGCAAATCCAAACACCTTTTTACCAAGTCCACTGCGGAGGTCCGGAATTCCGCGTTCCAGCAGCTTGGAGATGGTATCCTCCTCTCTTTCCAGATTTCTGGTACAAGGAAGCGTGTCATTTTCATATGGCATAATAAAGAAAGGAGCGCCAAACATGGTGGGAATGATGCCAGTTCCGTAATTCGCCCGGACACTCAGCATTTCACCGCCCCCACTTGCTAAAATATCAGAACACATCTTTAGTTGAGAAAGTATCATTAACTCATAGTCCTCTATTGCATCATTAATCATTATTCGGGGCCAGTCGATTAAAGCCGGCTTTTTTATATTCCTTTTTGGACTAAAATAACCAGATGTGATACCCCCACGAGCAAAATTTTCCCATTCTTGTGCCAACCTGATTTCCTGCTCGTCATCAATTCTGTACTCCAAATCGTCCAGATATCTTTTAATGCTCTCCATTTTTCCATTCTCCCAATTTACTAATATTTATCAAAATTATATTTTTATTAATCTTGAAATTATAATATCAGGATTGTTTTGTTTTATTTTAGAAATTCATTATTTTTTTTGATAATTCTTGTTTTTTTCACTGGCAGCGGTATAATGAATATATCTTTTAAAGCTATTGATATCTGTTATCTATGTTGCTGCTGTCCCTCAGAACAAAAATATCAAATAAAACCAAATACCGGAAAACGGCAATAATGTAGAAGATATCCCGTGAAGGAGACTGTATTGAAAAATGAATATGAACGATATAAAGAATCTTTCTCTCAGGACTTCTCTGTCCAATACAAAAAATCTTACATAAGTGCTAAAAATAATTATCACATCCATGATGTACTGGAAGTCATGCTGGTGCGTACCGATGGTATTATAACAATGATTGCAGAAGAACGGCATCCTATCGCAGCAAATACACTACTTCTTTTTAATCACATGGATCTGCACTATAACATGCTATCACCCGCCAATAAAAGTCATGACAGATATGTTATATTTTTCTCACCTGAATTCGTGGAAGGCCTATCCACACCTCAGACTGACTTACTGGAATGTTTTTACTTCCGTCCATTCAAAACACCCTGGATACTCCCTATCTCATGCCAGGATGCTGCAGAATATTCATTATTATTAGATAAGATCATACAATTAAAAAAGGAAAATGGAAATTACGGTTCAGAACTAAATGCACGGCTTTTATTAGGAGAATTTTTATTGAAAGTTAATCAGAACTATAGAAATTATCACAAAATTACAATGCTTGATATTACTGCCCAGTACCGTCAGATTTACCAAATCATAAATTTTATTCATCAAAATTATGCTGAGAATCTAAATCTCGATATAATGTCTAAAGCATTTTATATTAATAAATTCTATTTATGTAATATTTTTAAAAAGGTGACAGGAACATCACCTAATCAATATCTGATTCGTTGTCGAATTATAAAGGCAAAGGAACTGCTGCTCCAGGGGTTTTCTGTTGAATCTGTATGTATGATGACAGGATATAACAGCCTACCGCATTTTAGCAGATCTTTTAAATCACAGACTGGTATCAGCCCTAAAAAATATCAACTGAATCATAAAAAGAGCTTTCAAGACACAGTCTAAATATTAACCACTGATGGTAATGTAAACAGAAGAGTCCGGAAAACCGGACTCTTTTTTATCCCTGCTATTTAATGATCAAAACATTCCTGCACCCTGCAAAAGATTCCGGCGGTTCCCGGTCGGTCAGGACCTCCGCAGATTCAAAGGGTGCAAATGTGACAGAGCTGATATTCCCGAACTTTGCCGCATCCGCCAGGATATAGCGTTTTCCGGACTGTTCCAGGGCAGTTTTCTTCACCAGGGCCTCATTGCAGTCCGGTGTGGTGTAGCCTGCTTTTCTGCTGACTCCGTTTGTGCCGAAGAAACCTTTTGTAAAGTGAAAGTTCTGGAGGCTTAAGATTGCCTGATTTCCCACTACCGCCTCTGTGGTTCCCTTCAGTTCCCCGCCGATCAAAAGGACACGGAAATCCAGGGCTGCCAGGCGCTGTGCGTGGGATACCGCGTTTGTCACAAAGGTTACGGATCTCTCTGTGACATAGTCGATCATGTATCCTGTGGTCGTCCCTGCGTCCAGATAGATAAAATCATCCGGTACCAGCAGAGAGGCGGCATAGCGGGCTATGGCCTGCTTTTCTTCCTTGTTCACACCGACTTTCTGGGCCACGGAAGGCTCCGCAGCCGTAAACGCAGCATCCACCGCCACGGCACCGCCGAACACCTTTACCAGCTTTCCTGCCCGGTCGAGGGCTGTCAGGTCACGGCGAATGGTGGATTCTGATGTATTCAGCATTTCCTTTATCTCCGTGACCGTTATACTTTTCTTTTCATCCAGAAGCTTCAGTATCTCTTCAAAACGTTTCTCAGTCAGCATTTTTCTTCCTCTTGTATTCTTCTACATCTGTCTCCAGAACGATTTTGCGGATGGGGAGAATCCGTCCGGGCGAAACAGAGAGTTCATCCACTCCCATGGCCAGAAACTCCCTGGTCAGAGTCAGGTCCGCACCCAGCTCTCCGCAGATTCCTGCCCAGATACCTGCCCTGTGGGCATTTTCCACAGTCATCCGAATCATGGCCAGGACTGCAGGATGGTGGGGATCATAGAACGCATCCAGTTGTGGATTCTGACGGTCCACAGCCAGGGTATACTGGGTCAGGTCATTGGTGCCGATGCTGAAAAAGTCCACCTCTTCTGCCAGGTCCGCGCTTACCATGACCGCTGCGGGCGTTTCTATCATGATACCCTGTTCCGGTATCCGGTAATCCATATTCTGCTCCTCCAGCTCTGCTTTCACTTCCTCCACGATCTCCTTTATCCTCCTAATCTCCCAAAGGCTTGTTATCATGGGATACATGACCGCCAGATTCCCGTAGACAGCAGCCCGGAACAGAGCCCGGAGCTGTGTCTTGAACACCTGGGGGCGAGTGAGGCAGATGCGGATGGCCCGGTATCCCAGAGCCGGATTATCCTCATCATCCATATGAAAATAACCGCATTTTTTGTCGGCGCCGATATCCAGGGTGCGGATGATCACGCGCTTTCCGGCCATGGTCTCAGCCACCGTTTTGTAAATCTTAAACTGTTCCTCCTCGGTGGGGTAATCCTCCTTCTCCAGATAGATGAATTCACTTCTGAAAAGGCCGATTCCGCCGGCATCATTCTGTACAACAGTAGCCAGATCTTTTATATTTCCAATATTAGCATATAGCATGACTTTTTTACCGTCAAGCGTTATATTTTCTTTTCCTTTTAACTGCTGGAGAAGTTCTTTTTTCTCCTCTTCCTCCTGCCGGCGTTTCTGCATTTCGGTAAGGAATTCCGGGTCAGGGTCCACATAGACTGTGCCGTCCGCGCCGTCCACTACAGCAAGCTTTCCGTCCACACGGTCATCCAGAGGGATGTCGGTTCCGATAAGAGCAGGGATCCCCATGGTACGGGCCAGAATGGCGGTATGGGAATTTACGGAACCGTGGACGGTGACAAAGGAGAGGACCTTATCTTTATCAAGCTGCACTGTCTCGGAGGGCGCCAGATCATCCGCCAGGATAATCACCGGTTCCTCTGTGTTCACCGTACTTTTCGACCCGCCTCCCAGAACTGCCAGGATACGCTCGGAAATGTCTTTTACATCAGCAGCCCGCTCTCTCATATATTCATCCTCCATGGAGGCAAACATCTGGGAAAAGTTGTCGCTGGTCGCTGCGACGGCGTACTCTGCATTGACCTTCTGTGTCCTGATAATATTTTCGACAGATTCATTATAGTCATCATCCTCAAGCATCATCTGATGGATCTCAAATATAGCGGCATTCGCCTCCCCCACTTCCTTTACTGCCTTATCATACAGGCCTTTCAGCTGACTGACTGCCTCCTCCTTTGCCCGGGTGTAGCGCTGCATCTCATCGTCGGTATCCTCTGTCTTTACGCGTTTGACCTGCTGTTCCCCTTTCCGGTATACACATATCTTTCCAATTGCAATACCGCCAAATACACTTTTTCCTCTATATTCCTTCATCCCTGTACTCCTTTCTGACATGTTCCTGCCTGTAAAATGCTGCTGTTCACTCCGTGCATGGCGGGACAGCCGCGTGTGATCAGTAACCTGAAAAAAGCTGCTGCAGCTTTCCTCTGCAGCAGCTTCTTGCCTACCCAAATGTATTTTAAACTATTTCTTACTCATTTTGCTTTGATTACAGATTTTCCTGCATAAATGTGCTCACTGCCTCATATGCGGCATCCTCGTCTTCGCCGTCAAATGTCAGGGTCACTTCCTGTCCTTTTTTCACGCCAAGGCCCATGATACCGAAAATCCGCTTGCAGTCTCCTTCTTTTCCATCCTTTGCAAGTTTGATGCTGCTGGCAAATCCTTTTGCAACTTTAACCAGCTCTCCTGCGGGACGTGCATGGATGCCTTCCGGGTCTGTGATGGTGTACTTAAATTCTTTCATGATCTTTCTCTCCTTTTATGATTATTTATTCATTTACTTTCTTCTTAAAAACGCCCAGCAGCCCGGCAGAAACAATAGTTCCGGCCACAAGCGCCACCAGATACATTACCGCATTTCCAACCACAGGGAAAACAAAGATTCCGCCGTGGGGAGCCATCAGTGTACAGTTAAAGAGCATACTCAGCGCCCCGGCAGCACCGGAGCCGATCATACATGCGGGAATCACATGGAGGGGATCGGAAGCCGCAAAGGGAATGGCTCCCTCTGTGATAAATGCCAGACCCATGATAAAGTTGGTGGGGCCTGCCTCCCTCTGTTCTCTCGTAAATTTATTCTTAAACAGCAGTGTTGCAAGAGCGATGGAACAGGGAGGTGTCATACCGCCGATCATAACCGCTGCCATAATATCATAATTTCCCGCCGCGATGGACGCTGTTCCGAATACATAGGCTGCCTTGTTGAAAGGACCGCCCATATCAATGGCCATCATGGCGCCCAAAATCAATCCTAAAATAATCTTACTGGAGCCGCTCATACTTGTCAATCCATTGTTCAGGGCTGTGTTGATACCGCCCATGATGGGTTCCACCACAAATGTCATGAGCAGCCCCATAACCAGAATCCCCACAACCGGATAGATCAGGACCGGGGCAATCTTCTCGATGGCCTGTGGAAGCTTATCACACACCCTGCGAAGGAGACGGATAAGATAACCGGCCGCGAATCCCGCTGCCAGAGCGCCCAGAAAACCGGATTGTCCCTGGGATGCAATCATGCCGCCTACAAAGCCAACCGCAAGGGCAGGCCTGTCACCGACAGCCATGGCGATGAATCCCGCCAGAACCGGAAGCATGAAGGCAAATGCTGTACCGCCGATGCTTTTAAACAGAGCTGCAACCGGTGTGATGGTACCGAAATCCGCCCTCTGGTCCATGGGCAGGGAATTCATATCCACACTGAAACCGTCGATCAAAAACGCAATGGCGATCAGGATACCGCCTCCCACCACAAAGGGAAGCATGTGGGATACGCCGTTCATAAGCTGTGTATAAATCTGATGTCCCACACTGCCGCCGCTCTTTGTCTGGGAGCTCTTCTGCACAGCACCGGATGCGTGGTATACAGGAGCATCCCCGTTTACCGCTCTCTCAAGCAGTGTGTCTGCCTTGCTGATACCGTCTGAAACCTGACATTCAATCACCTTTTTGCCGTCAAAACGGTCCATGGGAACCTGTGCGTCCGCGGCCACAATGATGCAGTCCGCTTCCTGGATCTCCCTGTCTGTCAGCACATTTTTAGCACCGCCGGAACCTCTTGTCTCCACCTTGACAAAACAGCCTCTGGCCTTGGCTGCTTTCTCAATCCCCTCGGCCGCCATATAGGTATGGGCAATGCCGGTGGGACAGGAGGTAACAGCCAGAATCTTAGCCTGCCCTCCCTGCTCCTCTGCGGGTTCTGCCAGGCGCTGGTCAATGTCCGGTTTTTCATCGTCTGCCTTATCTATGATCTCCAGAAATTCTTCCACAGACCCTGCATTTCTGAGAGAGTCTGAAAAATCTTCATCCATCATTAGAACGGAAAGCTTGCTGAGCACATCCAGATGTACATTGTCTTCCGTGTTGGGTGCCGCGATCAGAAAGATCAGAGTCACGGGTTCCCCGTCCAGGGCATCAAAGTCAACACCGTTCTTCACGACCATGGCCGCCAGGCCGGGTCTGTCAACCGCGTCACATTTTCCGTGAGGAATGGCGATTCCTTCACCGATTCCTGTGGTGCTCTCCTCCTCCCTTGCATATACCTGCTTTCTGTAGGCCTCCTCGTCATTGATCTTACCGCTCTTTGTCATCAGAGCGACCACTTGGTCAAGTGCCTCCTCCTTGCTTTTTGGGGCACCATTCAGGGAAATACTTCTCTTGTCCAGTAAATCTGTTATTCTCATACCCGTTTCCTTCCTTTATATGGTTTGATAGACAGCTTCTATTTCCTCGCGTTTCGCCAGGTATTCCGAGAACGCGCTGGCACTTCCCGCCGCGATTCCCATATGAAATGCGTGGACATAATCTTTCTTTTCCATCCATCCGGCCAGAAATCCGGCCACCATGGAATCCCCTGCTCCCACTGCATTTACAAGCCTCCCTTTTGGGGCAGGCGCCATATGGCAGCTTCCGTCTGCAGCAGCCAGCACCGCGCCCTGCCCTGCCATGGAAACCAGCACATTACAAGCCCCCATTTCCTGCAGCTTTCTGGCGTATGGGGGAACTTCCTCCCTGGTTTTGATCTCCGTACCGAATATCTCTCCCAGTTCATGGTTGTTGGGCTTGATCAGGAAGGGGTGATACTCCAGTACATTGACCAGCAGATCTCTGGTGGCATCCACCACGATCATGATTCCTCTCCCGGTGAGCCGCTTCATGATATCCCTGTAAATATCATCCGGCATAGATGCCGGGATACTGCCTGCAAGGACAAGCACATCCCCCTCACTCAGGCCATCCAGCCGCCGAAGCAGCTCCTCCACCTTTTCTTTCCCAATATCCGGCCCCTGTCCGTTAATCTCTGTACCGTCAATGGATTTCAGCTTCAGATTGATCCTTGAGACTCCCTTCTCTATCTGGATGAAGTCCGCTTTCACGCCAATCTCCTCCACTTTCCTGCGGATCTCATCGCCAGTGAATCCGGCGGTAAATCCCAGTGCCGTATTCTCAATACCCAGGTTCATGAGCACTGTGGATACATTGATGCCCTTGCCGCCCGGAAGCAGCAGTTCGGAATCTGTCCTGTTCGTCATACCAAGCTGAAAATCCTCGACGGAAACGATATAATCCAGTGACGGATTGAATGTGACCGTGTAAATCATATGCTTCCCTCCTGTCCGGTTGTTCCGGTTATCTCTTTCTTTCACTATCTGTATTATACAGCCATATTCGTTCAAATTCAATCAAATTAATTCACGAAAATGGCGACTCATTTTGGTGCAATATGCACAGTTTTGAATATTTTAATGTGTATTCAAGTATATATATCCATATTCGTTCATACTCGGTCATTTATATTCTTTGTATTTCCTCAAGACAATATAAAAAGCCGAAGGCAAAAAGATATCCCTATTAATATCTTCTTTCTTCGGCTTTCCTATACCATATAATAACATTTTATCAGCATTCCCGATTTATCCGGCGGTCTGCTGCACGCTCTCCTCCCGGAACAGCTTCTCGGCAATCTCCACATCAGAATCCTCGGGCTCATTTTGTATCAGATCTGCTATTCTCCTGACGTATAAGGCCTCCAATTCCAATACTTCAGCAATCTCAATCACCGCATAGCCCTTTTTTAACTTCTTTCTTATACATCCAATCAGCTCCGCTCTGCCCTCTGCCGCACCTTTTACTCTGCCTCTGGCAATGCCCTTTGCAATACCCATCTCAACTCCTTCATCAAAAAATAACTGTTCAACCTTATTCATGCCTATCACCTCCTTGATCCTTTTTGCATAATCCCTGTCTAAGATCTTATCCGCAAAGGTAAGGATTCCGACAAGGGCCTGCATGCGCTGCTCCTCATCCCGAATCTCCTGCGCCAGCCTTACCGTCTCCTCTGCCAATGCCTGCTTTTCTGCCCTGCCTTTTACCGTAAGCGGCAGAACAATCAGTTCCAGCAGTTCATCATCATCCAAAGCTTCTTTCATTTCCACTTTACACTGAATTTTTGATAAAACTTTTGCTGTATCCATGCGCAGAAGATACACCGGTTCTATTTTCAGCTGCATACATCCCACGTCCAGAATGTTTGGATCTATATCACTTATATCTGCTGAAAATATAATGATCAGATGGATGATCGGCAGCCTTTTTCTGCCTTTTCCTGATCTCCGGCCTTTTTCCTGTCTGATAAAACGTTTCAAGATCCTGGCTATGTAGTTTACATATTTTATGATGTCCTGAATCCCGAAAGTGCTCTCATAATCGATCAGCGCATAGGAATCGTCCTCAAGGATAAATAGATTATCTATCCTTAACTCATTGGCTTCTATAGCAGGAAGGTTTGTAGGCCTGGAATCCTTTATTTTTATATGCGGCAGGCCATATACAGTCAGTTTTTTATTCTTCAGTGCATCGCCGAAATATTTAAGTGCAATATCTTTATTTTGATATGCAATGTCTCCCATACATTTCTCCCTTTATTATATCTTTTTAGAATGGAAAATACAATACAAAAAGACAGACTTCGCCCAAAGCCTCACCCACTTCCTTTTATAGATTTGTTAAAAATGGAAAACCGCAGAAACTGCGAAGAAATCAAAAGCAGAACGCCTTCGTTTTGAATATGTTCTCAGCGTAACAGAACCGGGGGATTCTGTCAAGGGTAATGTAAATAGTAATTTTATAAAAAAAGCGCCCGGTCAATACCGGGCGCAAATCTGTCAGTCTCAGATTATTTCGTCATTTCTCCGTAGCACTCTTTTCCAGGAGCCAAAGCGTTGGCTTCATCTGTATCAATGTGTGCTGCTGTTGCATAAGAAGCGCTTACACGTACAACTACATCACCGAATGTAAGAGATCTTCCGTTTGGAGACTCGATTTCCAGTTTAACGATGTCTTTGTCTTTTACGCCTGCTTTTTCAGCATCTTCCGGAGTCATATGTACGTGACGTTTTGCAGCAATAACGCCCTCTGTCAGTTCTACTTCACCTTCCGGGCCAACTAATTTACATGCGCCTGTGCCTGCGATATCGCCGGACTCACGGATAGGAGCAGCAACGCCAAGGCTTCTTGCGTCTGTCAGGGATACTTCAACCTGAGTATCTTTTCTTACAGGTCCTAAAACAGACATTTTCAGGCTGCCTTTGGAACCGATCACTTCAACTTTTTCTTCACATGCGAACTGTCCCGGCTGGCTCAGCATTTTCTTTACAGTCAGCTCATGGCCTTTGCCAAACAGAATCTCCAGATGTTCCTGGGATAAGTGTAAATGTCTTGCAGATGTTTCCACTAATACTTTCATTTCATATCCTCCACACAATCATTAATTTGTTCATAACGGTTCAGTCAGCTGAACTGTTACGAATACATACATTCAACACACACAACAACCATACTCCTGTTGCAATTAACATTCTCTATTTATTATTATAACTTTTTTTAAAGGCTTGTCAACGCATCCGCAGGGATTCTTTTGGCACTTTTTGCATTTTTCGCGGTACATGAGGCGAAGTGTACTGCTGCCGGAAGGCGCCTGCTGTCACTCCTCGCTGCTGCTTTTGGGCAGCTTCTTTTTTAAATAATCATATTCCGCCATAATGCTTCTCGTTATCTCATCCTCCCCAAACCGGTTGTCCGGCTGGTAGATCTTCAGCAGTGCCCAGGCGCGCCGCTTTAACTCCTCCTGGGTGTGGATACCCTTAAAGTAATGTATCCTTCTCTCGCTCTCTCCAATGGCAGAATTCCTGACACTGTTGTAGACTTTATTGCTGTCCCAGTCATAATCGGCCCATTTGTATCCTGTCTTTTTGTGCACAATATGTACGCTCTCCAGCGCTGTTTTATAAAACTTCATGATCCAGCTGCAGATACCTTCCAGAACAACCATCACGGCACCTACACCGGCGCCCGGCACGTATGCCAGAACAGCCGCCACCAAGACACTGATGATGATCGCTGCGATCCCCGGACCGCGTCCCTGCATCTGCAGCGCAATCTGTGCCACCACGCCGATGGTCAGCACCACGGCTGCCAGAATGCACACAAATGTTACCACAGCTCCACAGACCTTTAAAAAAAACTGAAAACACCTTGCCAGCAAAAATACACAGAAAAGCACAGGTGCTGCTATGACTTTCCCCGCCGTTTTCAAAATCTTCATCTTTTTATCCCTTAATCGTTCTCTCACAGACCGGGCACATCCCGGTACTTTTAGCTTTTCACTCTTTTTCTTTGTCTAGTTTAACACAATCTTCCAACGGAGGGAAGGGAAACATGAAAATAACGGCCTGCAGGATGTCTCCGGCCGGCCGTTATACACCAACTTTATTCAGTTAAAATTCTACTCCCATCTTTACACTGCTGGACGGGTTCCTGTCAATACTCATATAGGTCTCAGCGGCCTTGTCTATGGGCACAACCGGGTCAACAATATTTTCACATTTCAGCAGGCCTTTTGCCAGCATATCCCAACAGGTGTTACAGATTCTTTCAAAGCTCCATCTGGGATATTCCCGGTTCGGCTCACTGCAGGCTCTTGATATAATGATGTTGGGCTGGTTAAAGTGTGCTTCCCTTCCGAGATTCAGGCCGCCCAGACATTCGTGATACCATCCGACGACAGCTACATTTCCGTTATAAACCACACCCCTGATCGCCTGCTGGAGCGCATGGTAATTACCGCTGGTCTCTATCACTACATCAGCCCCACGTTTCCCGGTTGCTTTCTTGATCTCAAATCCCACATCCACGGAGGAAGAATCGAGAGCCAGATCCGCCCCATTCTCCAATGCTACATTTCTCCGCTTTTCGATAGGATCGCATACAATCACCATTGCCGCTCCCGCCAGTCTTGCAAACTGTGCAGCGAGCAGGCCGATGGCTCCCAGACCTGAGATCACCACATTATCTCCTACCCTTACCTGACCGTCCCGGATTCCTCCAAGGGCAAACTGTGCAGGGTCATAGCACACAGCTTCCTTCCATGTCATACGTTTCGGCATCTTAAATGCCTCCTCTGCCTTGAGGGTGTGGGTACTTTTGAGAGGGCCATAACCGGCTATCCGCTCTCCGATTTCAAATCCCTTTACTTCCTTTCCCATCTCTGTGATATGACCGATCCACATATTTCCGGGGCGCATAAAAAATGGTTTCTCTGCTGCCTCTTTGCTCTTTCTGAAAAGAAGATATTCTTCATCAAAAATATTTTCCAAAAATGGATCTTCACCCCTGAAATGAGTAAACTCCGTTCCGTGTTTTGCCGCGGCAAATTCTACTTTCACGCGAATCTCATTCTCTTTCACCGGAACGTCTTCATATTCTCTGAGGTATGCTTTTCTCGGTTCTGTTGAAACAATCTCTTTTCCTGTCATTTTACCTTCTCCTTTTTGTCATTTCTTTCTTATTCCGGCACAACACGTGCCCCGTTTTTTCCTGATGATTCCACCACTGCGCTCACCAGCCGCAGACCTTTTAAACCTTCCGGCACACCTGCCGTATTTTCCCTTCTGCCCCGTATAGTGTCTATAAAACAGCAGTCCTCCAGATACGTGGCATCCACTTCCTCCGCAACCGTTTCTGTACGGAGCTCTTTCTCATCTGTAAAAGTAAAAACACCGTGATTGTGGTCAGTGAAATCTGCTGTCATATGCTCACAGATGACCCGGAATCTGCCGTTCCACTGTTCTTTTACGGAACAGTTGGAACCGCATATGGAACCCAGAGCGCCATTTTTAAAATGTATACTGCAGACACTGGTATCCTCAATGGTATAACCCTCCACATCCTGATGGCAGAGATTCGCAATATGTCCGTTCACACAATCCGCATCCCCCATCAGATAAAGCCCCATATCATACAGATGGATGACCTGCTCAAAAACCTGACCGCCGCATTTTGAAACATCACGCCACCAGGGCCCGTGAAGGCTGTTGCACTCATAATCTGCCATGTAAAGCGTAGGTTTTCCCGCAGTACCGTTTTCCATATACTCTTTAAATTTCCTGACCGCACTTCCAAATCTCATATGGTATCCTACCTGGGAAACAATATGATTACGCTCCACTGCATCCGACATGGATTTTCCTCTCTCCACATCCAGGGCAATGGGCTTTTCAATAAATACATGGATTCCCCTGTCTGCTGCCGCTTCAAGCTGTCCGCTGTGGGCAAAAGGCGGCAGGCAGATATAAAGTGCATCAAGGTCTGCCTCCTCTATCATGCGGAAACCGTCATCATAAATCCCGCAGTCCAGATGATTTTCACGGGCAAAGGCCTCTGCATCATCTGCCGGAGAAGAACACAGTCCTGCAATCTCCACATTCTCCATTCTCATCATACTGCGCGCATGGGCTTTTCCCATATTTCCCATGCCCAGCACACCCACTCTCAATACTTTCTCCATCTGACTTATCTCCTTGCTTTTTACGTTTATTATCTGTATTCAGGCATCCAGGAACCGTGTGCCTCCAGCATTTCATCGCACATTGCCCTGATGTCATCCATGGACAGTTCCGCCGCTGTATGGGGGTCCATCATGGCCGCCATATAAATATCCTCTTTCCGTCTGGATTTTGCGGCCTGGATCGTCAGAAGCTGAACATTGATGTTCGTACGGTTTATGGCAGCGCACTGTTCCGGAAGATTTCCCACATAACAGGGATGGATTCCATCCCTGTCTACCAGGCAGGGAACCTCCACACATGCATTGGGGGGAAGGTTGGGAATCAGGCCCGTATTCCGGACATTGCCGTGTACGCGGTAGGGAACATCATTCTCCATAGAATTTATGATAAACGATGCAAATTCGCGGCTCTTCTCATGCTTGATCTCCGCATTCTGTACCAGCTCTCCCCGCATCTGCTTCCAGTCTCCGATCTGTTTGATACAGCGTTTCGGATATTCATCCAAAGGAATGTTATATCGCTCGATCAGCTCCGGATACCTGTCTTTTATAAACCATGGCGTATATTCCGCATTATGCTCAGAGGATTCTGTTATGTAATATCCAAACCTCAGCATCATCTCATAGCGGACCTTATCCCAGCCCGCGTCATATGAAGCCTCGCCGTTTAAAAAGGCCGCTGCACGCTTTTTAATCTCCGGATACAGATCATTTCCTCTGCCGTCCTGAACCTTCAAAAGCCATGCCTGATGGTTAATGCCCGCAATCTCCCATCTTGCCTCCGGAACCAGTTCCTCCATGTCCAGAGCCTTAAAGAGCTGGGGAATGCAGACCTGCACGCTGTGGCACAAACCGATGGTGTTGATTTTCGTGTATGTCTGCAGATATCCGGTCAGCATGGCCATAGGGTTGGAATAGTTGATGAACAGGGCATCCGGACATACTTCCATCATGTCGGCAGCAAATTCCTCCAGCACGGGTATGGTTCTGAGTGCCCGGAATATGCCGCCTATCCCCAGGGTGTCTGCAATGGTCTGGCGCAGTCCGTATTTCTTCGGAATCTCAAAATCCGTAATTGTGCAGGGATCATATCCCCCTACCTGTATGGCATTGACAACATATTTCGCCCCTCTCAGAGCCTGTTTCCTGTCAGCGTGGGCCTCAATCCTCACTTTGCGCCCCGCGTTTGAGGCTATGTTCTCCAGCATTTTCCTGGAATCCTCCAGCCGCACCGGGTCAATATCGTGCAGCGCGATCTCCAGCTCCTGTATCTCCGGTGTCAGGATGCAGTCGCCCAGCACACTCTTTGCAAATATTGTGCTGCCTGCCCCCATAAAAGCTATTCTTGGCATAATTACCTCCTGTCTTTAACTCTTCATTCCTGTAATTGTAATTCCTTCAATAATATATTTCTGTGCAAACAGGTATACTGCCAGCACAGGAATCACCGCAATTGTGGAGGCAGCCATGATCAGCGACCAGTCCACTGTATATTTCCCCTTAAACATATTCAGAAGCAGGGGCACCGTATATTTCTCCTGGGAATTTAAGAATATAAGCGGTGTATAGAAACTATTCCAATTCCACATAAATGAGAAGATTCCCAGAGATGCCAGTGCCGGTTTCACAAGCGGAAGCACGATTCTGAAAAACATGGAACCATAGTTTGCACCGTCGATGATTCCTGCCTCCATCAGCTCATCGGGCAGTGCCATAATAAACTGTCTGCACAGAAATACTCCCATGGGCATATAGGCAACTGTCATCAAAATAATGGACAAATGTGTGTCGATCAGATTTAACTGGCTGAAGATCAGGAACAGCGGGATGGATATTACCGTATATGGAACCATCATGACCGCTATAAAGCCGCCGAACACCACCCCTGATCCCCGGAACCTGAGTTTTCCCAGTGCATATCCCGCCATAGCGGAGGTGAGCACCTGACCTGTCACATTGATGACAGCCAGCTTCAGACTGTTCAGGTATGCCTTTCCAAAAGGCAACGCTGTCATGGCTTTTTCATAATTATCCCAGTGGAAGATTTCCGGTATCAGTTTCGGCGGATAGGCAAATGCCTCCTCTGAACCCTTCAGGGAAGTAGAGATCATCCACAAAAACGGAAATAAAGCAAGTACAGCCATGAATACCAGTATTACCTGAACCAGCAGGGTATAAAATCTCTTTTGTTTATTCTTTCTGTTCGCCATAATCTCACCTACTCTCCGTAATGAACCCATTTGTCAGAAAGCTTAAACTGTATCACAGATACAGCCACAACCACGAAAAACAGGATCAGTGCCGCTGTGGATGCCTTGCCCAGCTCATAGCTCTTGAATGCCGTCTGATATATATGGATCGCCATGGTATACGTCTTCTTTGCCGGCCCGCCGGATGTCAGCAGGAACATCTGGTCAAAGACCTGAAATGCATTTATCATTGTAGTGATAGTCACCAGCAGTGTGGTAGGTGAGATAAGCGGAACTGTAATATTGAAAAATACCTGCCGCTCATTTGCGCCGTCAATCTTTGCTGCCTCCACATACGTCCTGGGGACATTCTGAAGACCAGCCAGAAACAGCACGATATTGTACCCCAGCCCCCACCAGATACTCATGACAATGACTGCCCCCATTGCAGTGGATGGGTCACGCAGCCATTCCTTCCCCTCTATTCCGAAAAATCTCAATATCATGTTCAGAATACCGAACTGCGGCTGGTAGATCCAGGACCATACCACTGCGATTCCCACAGAGGTAACAATCTGAGGGAGAAAGAAAACGGCGCGGTAGAACATCTTCCCCCATGCCTTATTTAGCAGCATGGCAAGCCCCAGTGACAGCACAATGGAACATGGCACGTAGATAACGGAATAGACCAGGGTGTTCTTAATGGCAATCCCTGTATCCGGATCTGTAAACACTGCCTTAAAATTCTGGAATCCTGTAAATACCGGAGCACTGAATCCATTCCAATCGAAGAAGCTCAGCACAAATGCGATCACAATAGGTATGATTCCCAGGCAGACCAGACTAATGAGCTGTGGAAGGATAAACACGATCCCCCATCTGTTTCTGGATTTTTCCAGTTTACTTTTTTTCATATGTCCATCCCTTCCCCACATACCTGCTTATTTCTGAAGTTCATCATCGACTGTCTGTACGATATTTGTCAGGGTCTGCTCCACATCCTGCTCTCCCACCAGCAGTTTTTCCACTTCACCTGTAATAGAATCTGTCATACCCGGATGAAGCGCCTCTGCCTTTGGATACACCAGTGCAATATCCACAGCATCCAGGAAAGTCTGTGCATGTTCTGGCGTTCCTGTCAGCACGATCTCATCCAGCCCGTCAACTGTGGGTACCGCATTGCCCTGACCTTCCATCCTGATCTTCTGTCCCTGTTCTCCGCAGTAAAAGGATACGAACTCCCACACCGCATCAGGATTGGATGCCTTCTTATTTATGACCATGGGTGTTGCCGGCATAGCGCAGACTGCCTGTGAGGGTTCCTCATAGTACGGGAACGGAGCTACATCATATGCAAAACTCAAATCCGTAAAATCCGCCACATACCAGCGCCCCGCATACAGCATCCCCGCCTGGCCTGATACAAACAGCGTGTCCGGTGACTCTCCACTGGTCAGAGAACCTGCAAAGGTAAAGGCTTTTGACTTGATATTGCTGTCCAGATAGGTCAGGCCGGCTTTTGCCCGCTCAGAACCGAACTCTGCTTTTGTCATATCATCTGAATAGACAGAATCCTCTGCGGAAAAAAGGAAAGAGTAAAGCGTTCCCCACCAGTTCTCATATACAAACCCAACCTTTGAAGCATCCCTGAGCTGTTCTGATACCTGCTGAAGCGCCTCAAAATTCCATTTGCCCTCATCCACATATTCCTGCGGTGATTTTATGTTCAGCTCTTTAAACAGGTCTGCGTTGTAATAGATCACCATAGGGTTACAGTCCACCGGAACTCCTGTCACCTTATCCTCAAACGTATAGTTTTCCAGTAAATTTTCAGGCACATCTTCTCTCTTCAGATTGGAATCACTTTCATCCAGATATTTTGATATATCCAGAAGCATGTCTGATTTATTCAGTTCTCCATAAGAGGCTTCCTCTGAATAGAAACAGTCAGGAGCTTCCTTTGACTTGAGCTGTGTCATGATCTTCTCATTGTAGTTGTCCCCCGGTACGCCTACAAATGTTACCTCAACATCCTCACTCTGTTCATTGAAGGCATCCACGGCCTTCTTATACTGTTCCAGCTCGGCTGCCGATCCCCCGACCATAAAACGCACGCTGTCTTTTCCATCAGCAGTCTTTCCTTTGCTGCCGCTGCCCTGGCAGCCCCCAAGCACCAAAGTCCCTGCCAATCCTGTTGCCAATGCTGCCGCTAACATTTTTCTTCTTAACATACTTTTTACCTCCTTAGGTAATACCTTCTCTCTGTTTTGCATGTTTCCATCAGCATTTCTTATGATTCCATTATAAAAGATTTGCCTTAAAACAAAATACACTCTCTTGTCCTTATGATGGATTCATGTTGTTTTTTGTGCATAATAGTATTATACTGTTTAAATAAGGGGGATTTTTTATGAAAATTGAGGAATATTACGCTTCAAAGATCCAGAGAGATGTGAATTTGAAATACTGCGGCTATGAGGAGTGTGCACCGGATTTCCGCATGCCTCCGCATACCCGCTCCGAATATCTGATACACTATATCACGCAGGGCCGGGGAACATATATATGTGAGGGCGCTGCCTATCCCATCCGGCAGGGAGATCTGTTTATCATATATCCCTCACAGCTTGCCAGCTATCACACCTCGCCGGAAGATCCTCTGCATTTTTCCTGGCTGGCTTTTACCGGTGACAGTGCAGATACCCTCACGGAGCAGCTGGGCTTTTCCAGGCAGTCTCCTGTTCATAAGCTGCATCCACAGTATTCCATAGATGAAACCATCCGGACACTTGCAGAACATCTGGAATCGGTGGGATTCTGTAATGATTTTACAATACAGTCCCTCATGTACTCCATCTTTTCCAACATTGCACAGTCCTACAGTCTCTCGGGAAAATATCAGAAGGAGAACCAGACCGTTCTCTTTGAACATATAGGAAAAGCCAAATCTTATATAAAATGCAACTATATCTATCCAATCACTGTTCAGGACATTGTGGAGCATGTCGGTTTGGAGCGCAGTTATTTTTCTAAGATATTTCACAAATTTACGGGAACTACAGCCCAGAATTATCTTCTGGATCTGCGCATTCAGCGCTCTAAACTCCTGTTGGAACGCACAGATTACACGGTCCGGGAAATCTGTTCCTATGTAGGCATGAAAGACGAATACTACTTTTCCAGGGCTTTCAAACGCTCCGTAGGCCTTTCACCGTCGCTGTACCGCCAGAATATCCGCAGCCGTACCGAATCACCCTGATCCTGCATCTTTCAGACATGAAAAAGCGGCTGCCCCGGACTTATGCATAACGCACGGTCCGGGACAGCCGCCCCTTGTTTTCTCCGCCTGTTTTCTATTTATGATTCATGGTCACTGACATGGAACTTTTTCAAATTCCCGATTTTCTGTCTTCTCTGCTCCAGGATCTCCTCCACCTCATCCATGGAGATTCCGCTCTCCACCATCATGACTATCAGATGATAAAGAAGATCACAGATTTCGTTGGCCGTGTCCTCATTTTTTCCGTTTTTGGCTGCAATGATGACTTCACTGCACTCCTCACCGCATTTTTTCAGTATTTTATCCAATCCCTGTTCAAAGAGATAGCAGGTGTAAGAACCTTCCTGTTTTGTGCCTTTCCGTTCCAGGGCCACTTCGTACAGGCCTTTTATTACGTCCATCATAAGGGGCGTCCTCCTTTTTCTTTCCATATATCTTTAAAGAAACAGCTGTGTGCACCGGTATGGCAGGCCGCGCCTGTCTGGATCACTGTTATGAGCAGGGTGTCATCATCACAGTCTGCTTTGATATCAATCACCTTCTGTATGTGGCCGGAGGTTGCTCCCTTGTTCCACAGTTCCTGTCTGGAACGGCTGTAGAACCAGGTATATCCGGTCTCAAATGTTTTTTCAAGGCTTTCCCGGTTCATGTAGGCCAGCATCAGCACCTCCCCGGTACCTGCCTCCTGCACAACAGCCGGTATCAGTTCACTTTTTTGAAAATAACGTTCTACATCCATCGTCTACCTCCTGACCGGAATCTGCTGTTCTCTCAGATGCTCTTTTACCTGTTCCACAGTCAGCTCCCGGAAATGAAACAGGGAAGCCGCCAGTGCCGCATCTGCTTTGCTCTCCCTGAAAACCTCTGAAAAATGCTCCAGCTTACCGCAGCCGCCGCTGGCAATGACCGGTATGGACACCACGTCACAGACTGCGTTAGTCAGTTCCAGATCAAAACCGTCACGGCATCCGTCTGTGTCCATGGACGTGAGGAGAATCTCGCCTGCTCCAAGCTGCTGGCACTTCTGTGCCCATTCTATGGCATCCAGACCTGTATCTATCCTTCCGCCGTTCACCACGACCTTAAATTTGCCCTTCTCATCCCTTTTTGCATCAATGGCAGCCACCACGCACTGACTTCCGAATATGGCAGCCGCCTCCCTGATAAGCTCCGGATTCCTGACTGCTGCTGAATTGACGGAAACCTTGTCAGCTCCGGCACGGAGGATTTCCCTGAAATCCTCCACTGTGCGGATGCCGCCCCCTACTGTGAGGGGTACAAATACATGTTTTGCCGTTCTGGATACCACATCAACCATAGTTCCTCTTCCCTCATGGGTCGCTGTGATATCCAGAAAACAGATTTCATCTGCTCCCTGCCTGTCGTACTCAATGGCGCATTCCACCGGATCTCCCACCTCTTTGATACCCACAAAATTCACGCCCTTAACCACTTTGCCGTCTCTTACATCCAGGCAGGGTATAATTCTCTTTGCTAACATGTCTGCTCACCTGCCTTTTCTATAGCCAAGGCCAGATCAAGCGCTCCGGTGTAAACGGCTTTTCCGCAGATACACCCGTATAAGTTAAGTTTTTTACAGTCCAGGATATCCTGAATGGAACGGACACCGCCGCTGGCAATGATATCGCAGGATACCGCCTCATTCAGCTTTCCAAGCTGCTCTGTATTGACACCCGAAAGTGTCCCGTCTCTGGAAATGTCTGTATAGATAATGGTTTTCACCCCGGCGTCTTCCATGGCCCGTGCCAGATCCAGATATGTAACATCACTCTTTTCAAGCCACCCCTCTGTGGCCACCATACCGTTCCTGGCATCAATACCGACTGCGATCTTATCACCGAACTTACAGACCGCCTCTTTTACAAGGGAGGGGTCTTTGACCGCCACAGAACCAAAAATGACCCTGGAAATACCCTTTTCCAGAAACCGTTCAATGGTATCCATACTGCGGATCCCTCCGCCCACCTCCACTTTCAGGCCTGACTCCCCGGCCACTTTCTCAAAGATCTCTTCATTGACCGGCCTTCCGTCCTTTGCTCCGTCCAGATCCACCATGTGGATCCAGGCGGCACCGGCTTCCCGGAAGGAGTCAGCTGTCTCATAAGGGCTTTCAGCCACCTGATGCGCAGTGGCATAGTCACCTTTTACAAGCCGCACACATGTTTTATCTTTTATATCAATTGCAGGTAATATAATCATTTTCTCACCAGCCTTGCGAAATTTTTCAAAAGTTCCAGACCTGCGGCACCGCTTTTCTCCGGATGGAACTGGGCGCCGTACACATACCCCCGGTGTACCAGAGCGGGAATCCGCTCATTGTAGATGGTGTAACAGGAAATGTTCTCATCACCGGTATCTGCGCGGAAGGAATGGACAAAATATACATACGCGCCCTTTGGCATGTTCTCCGTCATGGCACAGGGGTTTAAGACCGTCAGGTCATTCCAGCCCATATGGGGAATCTTTAAGCCCCCTCCGTCAATAAGCTGTACACAGCCCGGTATCAGCCCAAGACCTTCCGTCTCCTGAAACTCATAACTCTTTTCAAAGAGCATCTGCATACCAAGACAAATGCCCAGAAGCGGCTTTTTCTGTGCCTCCTCTTTTATGACTTCTGCAAGCCCCTGTTCTCTCAGCATATGCATGGCATCCGGAAAAGCCCCGACTCCCGGCAGTATCACAGCATCCGCACAGCGTATCTCCCTGCAGTCTGCAGTGATGATGCTCTCCTCCTCCAGAAAATCAAGGGCATTTTTCACACTGAAAAGATTGCCTGCCCCGTAATCAATGATCGCTATCATGCCAACATCCCCTTTGACGAAAGTATTTTTCCTCCATTTGGTTCCAGCGCTTCCCTGAGTGCGTGCGCTGCGGCCTTAAAAAGAGCCTCAATCTTATGGTGGTCATTTTCTCCGTAGGGACATTTCAGATGAAGGGTGATTCCGGCGTTAAAAGCAAACGCGCGGAAGAACTCCTTTACCATACAGCAGTCCAGGGTTCCCACAGAAGGATTTGCAAACTCCGCGTCAAACACCAGAAATGGCCTGCCGCTTATATCCAGGGCACAGAATCCCAGTGCCTCATCCATGGGAATAAAGAAGCTGCCGTACCTGCGGATACCACCCTTATCTCCGAGAGCCTTGACAAATGCCTGCCCCATAACAATGCCCAGATCCTCAATGCTGTGGTGACAGTCAACCTCCAGGTCACCCTTCATATCCAGATCCATATCAAATCCGCCATGTACACAGAAAGCCTGCATCATATGGTCAAAAAAACCCACTTTGCAGGTTCCCATGTAACGGCCGGTGCCGTCCAGATTCCATCTAAGCCTGATGTCTGTCTCTTTTGTCTTTCTTGTAATCTCTCCGATTCTCAATCAGCTTCCTCCTTTCCTGTAACTGTAAGAGTGCTGAACAGTTACCCGTTTATTTTCAATTCAACAGATCATCCAGCACGCGGATAACCGCTTCATTCTCTGTTTTTCTTCCGGCAGTCACACGCAGGTAACCGCTCATATACCGGATGGAAATACTCCTCTTTTTCATCTCTTCAAATACTTTATCCGCGTTTTTCACCTTCATGAAAATGAAGTTTGTGGTTGTCGGATATAAATTCAGGATGTCTGATTTTCTCTCCCTAAGCCCCAAAAGCTCCTGATACAGTTCATCCCTGGACTTCTGGATCGAACGGATACAGCTCCTGATGTAATCCGGACGATCCAGAATGGCACAGCCCACAGCCTGTGTCAGAGAGTTCACATTATACGGTGACTTCAGAGCGTGCAGGATATCTGTCAGCTCTTTGCCGGCGGCGGCGAATCCGAGACGGATGGCGGCCAGACCCAGGGCCTTGGAACATGTCTTCAGCACAATGAGATTATCGTATTTTTCTATTACGTCCAGAACAGAGCCTTCCGCAAAATCCATATACGCTTCATCCACGATCACCAGGGCGTCCGTACCCTCGATGATGGTTATGATGTCATCCCTGGACAGCTTCAGGGACGTGGGGTTGCAGGGGTTGGAAAATATAAGCAGCCTGGCATTCTTCGCTTTCGCCCGTTCCAGAATATCCGCAGCACTGGTCACCATATCCTCTGCCTTCTGCAGGGCTTCCACACGGATGTTGTTCATCTGCGCATAGAAGGTGTACATGGAGAAATCAGGCAGGGCCACCAGCATGGTGTCCCCGCTCTCCAGAAAATTAGGCACAATAAGGGAGATCAGTTCATCCGAACCGTTTCCCGCGGTCAAAAGTTCGGGCTTCACGTGAAAGAAACGTCCGAATTTCTCACAGAGCTTTGTGGCAAAGGGGTCAGGATAGCGGTTAAATTCCACCTGCTCCACAGCCTTCAGCACATCCCTGCGGATATCATCCGGCAGATTTTGAAAGCTCTCATTGGCATCCAGGCGGATATCGTATATCTCTGTTACCGGTTCATATATCTCCAGCCGTTTTAACTTCTCCGGAATCGTATATGCCATGGTCTACGCCTCCTTTTCCCTGCGCTTCTGCACATCATTTTCCATCTTGTCGATCAGACACTCGATCTCTTTTTTCCGCAGCTTCATGCTGGCAATATTTACGATGAGTCTGGCGCTTACAGGGCATACGTCCTCAGCAACCACCAGGCCGTTCTCTTTCAGTGTGGTTCCCGTCTCCACGATATCTACAATGGCATCTGCCAGCCCCAGAACAGGAGCAAGCTCAACACTGCCCTCTATCTTTACAATATCCACATCCATACTCTTCTGCTCGAAGAAGTTCTTCGCCACATTCACGTATTTGCTGGCAATGGTCAGGTTGTGGTAGCCCTCGTACAGGTTCTTTCCTTTTACAACTGCCAGGGCAAACCTGCATTTTCCGAATCCCAGGTCAGCCACTTCATAGAAGGTGCCTCCCTTTTCCATAATGGTGTCTTTTCCCACAACACCCATGTCGCAGACGCCGCTTTCCACATAGGTAACCACATCGGCAGCCTTTGCAAGCACCACCTCGATCTCGCCGTTTCCTATGGGCATGATCAGTTTTCTGCCCTTTTTCCGCGCGTTGGTACAGTCATATCCCAGGCGCTCCAGCATATCTATTGTTTTACTCTCCAGACGCCCTTTTGTCAGGGCGATTCTAATTGGTTTCATTTTTCTGCCTCCCAGTGTTTGTTTCAATCCACGCACGGTAATTTTGCACAGTGCGGTCACATCTTATCTAGGGCCGTACCTGTTTTCTCAGGATAACTCAGGATAAATAACCGGATGACTCGGTTATTTGCCGGAAGTTGTACGGGTTAAACAAACTGTGATATCTTCTCCCACCAGGTGTACTTTCGGTATCCCTCTCATTTTCGCATAATCAAAGGCTTCTTCCATGGTATCAAAAACACAGTTCTCCGTCAGCACGCCCTGGTCCTCCAGTGTCCTGCGATGGTGGACTGCTTTTGATAAAAATTTCATATCCGGTGCGAATACCAAAACCTCCGGTATGGCTTCCGGCATAGGCTGAACCTTCTGGCTTGCCAGGTCCACATTGATGCAGAAGCCCACAGAACAGTGGTCTTCCCCAAACTCCTTAATGAGCGTATCGTAACGCCCGCCGGACAGCACCTGCTCCCCGATTCCCCGGAAATATCCCCGGAAAATAAGATCTGTATAATACTCTGCCAGGTTCACAAGGCCCAGATCAATGATCACTTTATCTCCCAGTCCCAGTGTCTGCAGATATTCATAAATACCCTTTAAGTAATCCAGGCTCTCACGGGCACCGTTCTCATCAAACAGTTCATATGCCTTTTCAAACACCTCAGACCCGCCGAACAGTCTCGGCAGTTTCAACAGCGCCTGTGCAGCGCGGCTGTCCTGGTATTTTCCCAACATGTCTGTGAGGGAGGCATAATTCTTCTGTTCGATCTGGAAACGTATGTCCTCCTTGGTATCCTCATCCACATCCAGGCTGTCCATGATGGCCTTAAAGTATCCGATATGGCACAGCTCCAGGCGGTATTTGCCTCCGCTTATGATATCCAGGCTTCTGGATGCCAGCTCTACCACTTCCAGGTCGCTTCGCAGAGGCACTCCGCCGATCAGTTCAATGCCCACCTGGTTGATCTCCGTACTCTTTCCCTTCAATTCCGGGAACATACGGTAAATATTCTGGTTATAAAATAAACGGAGCGGCATCGGCATCCCCTTTAACCGGGTAGCCGCCAATCTGGCCGCGGGCACTGTACAATCGGGACGCAGTACCATAAGCCTTCCCTTATGGTCTGTAAGTTTGTACATGGTCTCCTTTGGCAGATATTTTGCCGCCTTTCCAAACACATCATAAAATTCCAATGCAGGTGTCATCACCCGCCGATAACCCTGGGCTCCAAACAGGTCCTTAAGGGTTTTTGTCACCTGAGAACGCTGGTCACACTCTCCAAACAGCAAATCTTTTGTTCCGTCCGGTGTTACCTTATCATAATATCTCATCTGCTGACCCTGCCTTTCTGCGTTATTTTTCATACTGTATGCTGCACTTTTGCTGCTCTTTATTCTGTATAATGTCATGTATGCTCTGCCTTATAAGTATATGTATTGTGCTTCGTTCACTTTAGCGTGCTACCATAGTAACATCTGACTATAAAGTTGTCAACACGCTTTTTGAGAAATTCCGGATGTTTATTTAAAAAAACACCCTTCCTCTTATATCATTGCAACCGCCCACCCCCATATGGTATACTGAATACAGGTAAATACGCGGAATCACCGCTAAAAAAATAATCGGGGGTTATATGTTTAAGAAGCGGAAAACTTTCATCCTGAGCACCACGACTGCTGCCGTTCTGGTACTTATTATCGCTTTCTATTTTTTCCAGCAGATACGCCTCGGTGTGGAGAGGGACAACCTGAGCAATCTGTCCGCATTCGGCACCCAGCTTGACGCACACTTCGATCAGATGAACAGCAAATATTTTTCTGTCCTGGAAAGCTGCCTGGAGGCTGCGAACCGCAACGGATATGTCAGCCGGGAAGATATTCTTGACTATTTCAAGGGCAGACAGAATATCTGGAAATACCGTACTGCCGGGATCATGGATAAAGAGGGCGGGTACATGACTGTTGACGGAGACACCGGAAGCCTGAAGGACCTGAGTTTTCAGGAAAAGAAAGCCGGATACATTGATAATGACAGCATGACTATTGTGAATTTTGGAATCGGGGATGAACTTTTATATTATGTGGAACTTGAGGAAAGCATGGAAAGCGCCTCAGAAATAGCGGGTATCTTCATGACACCTGCTTTTGACGAGCTGGAATATCTTCTGGCTCTGAATGTATATACGGAAGAGAGCTATGCCACGGTCATAGACAAAGAGGGAAATATCCTTCTGAAACCGCACTATGAATACTCCATGATGATAACAGACAATTATCTGGACAGTCTGGCGCAGTCCGACCTGAAGGGACCGAAGCCGGATACTCAGCTTAGAAATGACATGGCTGCCTGCGCATCCGGTTCCCTGATCTTTTCCTGGATGGGCAAACGCAATTATCTGGTGTATATGCCCGTAGGCAACAGCTCCTGGTACCTGCTGGTCACAGTGCCGGCCAATGTGCTGGAGACCACCACCCGCTCTTTCCGGAATTTTATCATTGCCGCTGTGCTGGTGACGGTTGTTCTGCTGTTGTGTTTCTGTACGATTTACTTTACGGGACGGCAGCGCATTATTGATGAAAAAAACAAAGAGATACTTGCCAAAGAGCAGATAAGCAAAAAGAAACTGGAGGCAGCACTGGACGAAGCCAAACGGGCCAATCAGGCGAAGTCCGTATTCCTGTCCAACATGTCTCACGATATCAGGACGCCTATGAATGCTATCATCGGCATGACGGGGATCGCCCTTGCCCATATTGATAAAAAGGAAAAAGTACGGGACTGCCTTGAGAAGATTTCCTCCTCCTCTGCGCATCTGCTTTCCCTGATCAATGATGTCCTTGACATGTCCAGAATTGAAAGCGGAAGGCTGACACTGAACAGCGAAAGTTTTAACCTGAAGGAACTGCTCGATACTCTGTCGGGAATCATCCAGCCCCAGATCGCCAGCGGGAATTTTGACTTTACTGTGGATATGGAGGAAGTCAAACACGAAGACCTGATCGGCGACCCGCTCCGGTTCAAGCAGATGTTCCTGAATATAGTGGGAAACTCTGTAAAATTCACGGACCCGGGCGGCAGAATCCGCGTGAAGGTACAGGAAATCCCCTCCGGTTCGGATGATACCGTGCGGTTCCGCTTTATCTTTTCAGACACGGGCATTGGCATGTCTCCGGAGTTTCTGCAGCGGCTTTTCCAGCCCTTCGAGCGCTCCGACGCACCCAGAGCTTCCCATATGGAGGGAACCGGCCTTGGCATGGCCATCACCAAGAATATCGCGGAAATGATGAACGGAAATATCCGTGTTGAAAGCAGGGAAGGTGAGGGAACTACCTTCTATATTGAACTGCCCTTTAAAAAGGATGTTCCCCATACCCTCCGGCCTGATCCCTTCAAGGAACTTCCCTTTATGTCCGCCACCGAATCAGAGAAACAGGCAGATTATTCAGACCGCCGCCTTCTTCTTGTGGAAGACAATGAACTGAACCTGGAGATAGCCAAAGAACTGATCTCCGTCACAAATGCCCGGATAGACACAGCAGTAAACGGGCAGGAGGCACTGGACATGGTAACCTCCTCTGCACCCGGATATTACAGCCTTGTGCTGATGGATATCCGTATGCCTGTCATGGACGGATACGAAGCGTCACAAAAGATACGCAGTACAGGCAGACCGGATCTGCAGGAGCTTCCTATCATCGCCATGACAGCCAACGCATTCGCGGAGGACAAGGAGCAGGCGCTGGAAGCCGGAATGAACGGCCATGTGTCTAAGCCCATCGACCTGCGGGAGCTGTATCGTATCCTGGAGAAATATCTGGCGTAAAAAAGGAGCCCGGCATGCCGGACCCGTAACATGTGTTTTTCCATGGCTGTCTACACAGTCATCATCCCCGCCAGCCATACACTGGCCGCAATGCCTGCAAGTGTTGCAAGCAGAGCGCCGGGTATGGTATAGCGGGTATTTTTTACCTTTGCAGCTATAAAATAGACGGAGACGGTATAGAAAATAGTCTCCGTACAGGACATCATCACAGAGGCGATCAATCCAATCCTGGAATCCGTCCCGAATTCTTTGAAAATATCCAGTACCAGTCCTGTGGCCGCGCTGGAAGAAAACATTTTCACTATAGTCAGCGGAACAAGCTGGGCCGGGAATCCCACTGCTCCGGTCAGCCTGCCAAGCTGTCCGCCCAGCATATCCAGAAATCCAGATGCCCGCAGAACCCCCACGGCCACCATCAAACCTATGAGGGTGGGGAGAATCTGCACAACTGTCTTCAGACCATCCTTTGCACCTTTCACAAAATCCTCGTACACATCACATTTCATCAGGATTCCAAATCCCACTATGTAAAACAGAATAAGCGGAATGATAACTTCCGACAAAAAGAGCAAAATCCTCATACACTCACCGGCTGTCCCGTCTTTCTTCTAGTTTACGCGAAAGCCGCTCAAAAAAGTACCGGTATTGCAGCCGTTCCGGATCAGCCGCCTTTCACCACATTTTTCTTCCATCTTCCGGACAGCAGGAACCACACGATCAGAACCAGGCTGCCCGCTGAAGCTGCCGGAGCGCCGATTCCCACACCCATGATTCCCATTCCCATAATACTGCCGAAGAACACGCTGGCCGGAATCCGCAGAAGCAGCGCGGAGAGCATGGAATTCATCAGTGTAAATGTGGTGTGTCCTGTGGCGATAAAAAGACCGTTCAGACAGAAGCAGAGCGGCACGAGCAGGTAATCAAAGCTGAAGGTACTGATATATTCCACACCGATCTTTATCATCTCCGCATTGCTGCTGTCAAACAGCCGCAGGATATCCTCCGGGAATACTCTGACCAGAATGAAAATAAGGTAACTGCAGACCACTGCGGCCAGGGTTCCCACTCTGCAGGTCTTCTTCACCCTGTCCCACTGCCCTGCCCCTACATTCTGGGCACACATGGTGGAAATGGAGCTTCCCATAGCCACTGCAGGCATAATGGCAAACCCGTTGAATTTTCCCACTACACCAACGGCCGCGGATGCATTGACACCTCCAATGGAGTTTACCAGTGCCGTTATGATCAGAAAGGAAAAGCTGGTCACTCCATTCTGAATGGCTGCCGGCGTGCCGATCTTAAAGATCATCTCCAGCTCCCGTTTATAAATGCGGAAGGAGGAGGGGCGGAAATCAAAGACAAACCCGTTCTTTACCATATAGATAATGCACAGGATCATACTCAGCGCCTGGGAAATCACGGTGGCAACCGCGGCACCGAAGGCTCCCCATCCCAGGCCCGCCACCAGTACCAGGTCCAGGACGATATTGGTCACACAGGCGATCAGGACAAAATAAAAGGGCCTTTTGCTGTCCCCCATTCCTCTCATAACTGCTGACAGCACATTATAGCCGAATATAAAGATAATACCCGTCAGAGTCACCGTCAGATAGCGGCTGGCCTCCTCAAAGGATTCCTCCGGTGTGCGGATCCACCCCAGTATCTGTGTTTTCAGAAGAAGGGACACCACAGTAATGATGACAGCGGCGCAGATCAGGGTGGTCATCAGTGTTGCCACGGCCCTGCGCATCTCCTCCCTCTTCTGCGCCCCCAGATACTGGGCTATGAGTACGGTTCCTCCTGTACAGAGCCCTACTACAATATTCGTCAGAATAAATGTCACCTGGCCTCCGATATTCACGCCGGACATACTGACCGTACCGCTGAAATTTCCCACGATCAGCATATCCGCTACATTATAACAGGACTGGATAATATTGGACACCAGAAACGGGACGGCAAACAGGATCAGCTGTTTTACCACATTTCCCTTAGATAGATCTTTCTCAAAACTGCTCATATTTCACAACTCCTCTTTAGCATATCACTGTAAGCCTTCCGGATCTCTGCGGCAGACAGCATGGTATGTCTGCATGCTTTTCACCTGACTTTGCCGCTATTCGGGACTGACAGTTCCGTCTTTTATTATGAACCATATATCTTTTTTCTGCAATCCTTTATCTCTCATTGGATATTAGCACTATTCTTCTTTTTATCCGATAATGCTAATTTTGATACGAAATTCCATAGAATCCATACCTGTTTTCGATATAATAAGAATTAACAAAGCAAAGCACACGAAAGGAAAAGGAGAAGGTAGATATGATGACATTGGTGATTATGGCGGCTGGTATGGGAAGCAGATATGGCGGGCTGAAACAGATTGATCCGGTGGGAAGACACGGGGAATTTATCCTGGACTACTCCGTCTACGATGCCGTCAAGGCCGGATTTGACAAGGTGGTATTTATCATTAAGAAAGAAAACCTGGATGTATTCCGTGAGACCGTGGGAAAACGCCTGGAAAAAGTCATTCCGGTGGAATATGCGTTCCAGGAGATCACAGAGGTTCCCGAGGGCGTGAAGGTTCCCGAAGGCCGCACCAAACCCTGGGGCACAGCCCATGCGGTGTGGAGCTGCAGGAATCTGGTGGACGGTCCTTTCGCTGTCATCAACGCGGATGATTTCTATGGAAGGGAAGCATTCAGGCTGCTTCATGATTTCTTCCTGGAACAGCCCGAAGATACCTCCAAATATCATTACTGCATGGCCGGCTACCTTCTCAGGAATACCCTGACGGAAAACGGCCACGTGGCAAGAGGTGTGTGTACTGCTGACAACGGATATCTGACCACGGTTACCGAGCGGACCAAAATACAGCGGAACCAGGGACAGACACAATTTTACGAGGAGGGCCAGGGCTGGACGGACATTGATGAGAACAGCATTGTGTCCATGAACTGCTGGGGCTTTACCCCTGATATATTCGGTGAGATCGAACTGCAGATGCAGAAGTTCTTTAAAGACAGCACAGACGGCCTTGCGAAAAAAGAATTTTTCCTGCCCTCCGTTGTTCAGGAGCTGATGGATGCCGGAAAATGTGATGTAAAGGTTATGGACACCCCAGCCAAATGGTATGGCGTCACCTACCATGAGGATAAAGAAAAAATTGTAGCTTTCATTGAGCAGATGATCGGCGAGGGCGTATACCCGGAAACCCTCTGGAACGGAAAAGGAGAATGAAAATGCTGGATAAGATCAAAAACGAAATTGTAAAATCTTTCCTCTTTGACGGTGACTTTATCTACGCGGAGCCATTTGGATGCGGACATATTAACGCCACTTATGCCGTGTATTTCCGACGGGAGACAAAACCTCCCGTGCGTTACATTCTGCAGGCAGTCAACACCACTATTTTTACAGACCCTCAGGGCCTGATGGAGAATATCCAGGGCGTCACCTCCCACCTCCGGAAAAAAATACAGGAGCAGGGCGGTGACCCTCAGCGTGAGACACTGACACTTGTCCCCACGCGTGACGGGAAGCTCCTCTACGAGGACAGTGACGGCGGATTCTGGAGAAGCTATCTTTTCATTGAAAATGCTACCTGCCACCAGTCCGTGGACCGTCCGGTACTCTTCACCAACGCGGCAAAAGCATTCGGACATTTCCAGAAGCTGCTGGCTGACTATCCGGCTGATACGCTGCATGAGACCATTGCGGATTTCCACAATACCGTGAACCGATATGAGCTCTTTGAAAAAGCAGTGGCAGAAGATAAAGCAGGCCGGGCTGCCTCCGTAGAAAAAGAGATCCGGTTTTTCCTGGACCGGAAGGCGGACGGTGCTGTTGTGGTAGACGCCATTAAGGAAGGACGCCTTCCCCTGCGCGTTACCCACAATGACACCAAATTAAATAACATTATGATGGACAATGATACCGACGAGGGAATCTGCGTCATCGACCTGGATACCGTTATGCCCGGTTCCGTGCTCTATGATTTCGGTGACAGCATTCGTTTCGGCGCAAGCACCGCTGACGAGGATGAACAGAATCTTTCTCTTGTCTCTATGGATCTCGGTCTCTTCGAGGCTTACACAGCCGGTTTTCTCTCCGAGGCAGGTGCATCCCTGACAGATGAAGAGATCCGCCTTCTCCCGTTCTCCGCCAAACTTCTGACCCTGGAGTGCGGAATGCGTTTCCTGACAGATTATCTGAACGGAGATACCTATTTCCGCATCCACAGGGAGCATCACAACCTGGACCGCTGCAGGACACAGATCACGCTTGTGGCGGATATGGAACGGAAGATGGAGGAAATGAAGAAGATCGTGGCTAAATATGTAAACAGAACTTGACTAATAGAAAAAACTGGCGTAAGATACGGACAATCCGATTTTACACCAGTTTTTTTATGCAAAGGAGAAAACATATGGAGCAGTCCCTGTCTATTGAACGTATACTGAAAGAGCTATATCACATATCCGGTTTCCGCATCAGCATTTATGATACGAATTTCCGGGAAATTGCCGCCTATCCCAGGGAACTGGGATGCTTCTGCGGTCTGATCCAGAAGCATCCGGAGGGAAAACGCCTCTGCGTGGAACATGATACCATGGCCTTTGGACGTGTGCGCGAACAGGAAAAGCTCCATATCTATAAATGTCATTTCGGACTTTATGAGGCTGTTGCCCCTCTGTACAGCTTCGGCACCCTCACCGGTTATCTGATGATGGGACAGACGCTGGAGGCCGGACCGGATGCAGACCGGACGCCTTATGAGATGGCCCTTCCCCTTGTAACCGATGCCAATGCCCTTGAGGAGGCCATTGCCGGCATTCCTGTCCGGGAACAGGGGACCATTGACTCTCTGGTAACCATCATGGAAGTCTGTGCCCAGTACATTACACTCAGCAACCGTATGAATCTGTCTAAAAATGAGCTTGTCAGTGAAGTGCACAGCTACATCCAAAAGCACTATGACCAGAAACTCACCATTGATGACCTTTGCCGCCAGTTTTTCTGCAGCCGGGCCTCCCTGACCAGGAAATTCAGGGAAACCTATCACATTTCCATCCATGACTATATCTGCCAGGTACGTCTGGAAAACGGATGCAGACTCCTCCGGGGTACGTCCCTCAGCATCGGAGAAATCGCGTTTTCCTGCGGCTATGGGGACCAGAACTATTTTACCCGGGCCTTCTGCCGGACCTATGGGATGACACCCATGCAGTACAGGAAAAAGGAAACGATATAATCGGCCTGTGTTTCCATCACATTCCGCTTATGATCCCAATACACAGATTCAGGACGCCGCACAGGCTCATGACCAAAATGGGATTCCATTTCAGTTTTCGCAGCACCGCAAAAGCTGCCAGAAACAATCCCGCCCCGACCCAGTTGACTGCTTGCAGGCTGATCCCTGAGCCCGCGAAAAGCACCACGCGCAGTATGGAGATACCTGCCGCCGCAATGAGGGCCACCACAGCCGGTCTCAGACAGGCCAGTACAGACTGCATGGCAGATACGCCTTTGTATTTGTAATAAATGTAGGCCAGCAGGGATACGATCAGACAGGATGGCAGAATGCAGCCAAAGGTGGCGATGACAGCCCCCTGCCAGCCGGCTATCCGGATTCCCACAAATGTGGCAGAATTGACAGCTATAGGGCCGGGAGTCATTTCCGCTATGGTGATCAGATCTGTAAACTCACCCATGGTCAGCCATTTATGCGCCTCCACCACCTGATTCTGGATCAGGGGCATTGCCGCATAGCCGCCGCCCACACTGAACATTCCCACCTGAAGAAAGCTTAAAAACAACTTTATATAGATCATGCTGTCTTCCCCTTTCTGTATATCCATAATGCCTTCCCTGCCCCGATGATACCGGCAGTCAGAATGATATAAATGACATTCACGTCAAAGAAGAAAGTAGCTGCAAAGGCCGCTGCCATAATGCCAATGCTGAGTCCGCTTTTTTCTTTGAACACATTGCTCCCCAGCCCGCATACCACATCGAGGATCACTGCGGCAACACCTGCCTGCATCCCCTTTAACACCAATGCCACATACACATTGCTGGCAAATGCTGCATAGAAAAATGATATAACGGACAGGATGAGCATGGGCGGAAGAATGGTCCCCAGCACCGCTGTCAGCATCCCGGCAAACCCGCACACACGCCAGCCCACTAAAATAGCGGCGTTTACGGCAATGGCCCCCGGTGAGGACTGGGCAAGCGCCGCCAGATCCAGCATTTCCTGCTCATCTATCCAGTGGAGTTCATCCACAAACTTTCTCTTCATAAATGTGACAATTACAAATCCCCCGCCAAATGTAAAACTGCTGATATACAGAGTACTGAAAAACAACTTCAGCAGCAGATTTTTTTTCTTTGTCTCTGTCTTTTCCATTTCCTTATAATGCCTCCTTTTCTTCATCATATCCCTTGTGTATCAATATGTAAAATGCTATTATTTTATTGATATAATATCATTTTAGTTATGAATCGGAGGAAAAACATGACGATAAGACATATGAAGATTTTTCTGGAGGTTTACCGGCTGGAAAATATCACACAGGCAGCGAAAACCCTTCACATGACACAGCCTGCTGTTACTAGAACGATCCAGGAGATCGAACAGCATTACGGGGTACGATTGTTTGACCGGATGAACAGAAGGCTGTTCGTAACGGAAGCCGGGCGGCAGTTCTATGCACAGGCACTTCATATTGTGGAGTCCTTTGATAGGATGGAAAAGGGACTGCTGAACGGGGACGCGTTTGGTGTGCTACGGGTGGGGGCAAGTATTTCCCTCGGGAATTTTTTTCTGCCTGATCTGGTAAGTGCATTTTGCAGGGAGCGGCCGGACATGAAGGTTAAGGTGATGATCTCCAATGCGGGGAACCTGCAGAGAGGGCTGCTGAATAATGAGCTGGATCTTGCCCTGATCGAAGGGGGGATTTCCGAGCCTGAGCTGGAGACACGGGCTTTCTCAGAGGACAGGCTGGTGCTCATTGTGCCTGTGGGGCATGAGCTGGCGGTTAAAGAGAAGGTGTTTGTAAGGGATTTAAAGGAGTATGATCTTCTTGCAAGGGAGAAGGGGAGCGTGGGCAGGACACTGGTGGACCATGTGTTTGCAGTGAGAGGGATGACGCCGGAGCCTCTCTGGGAGAGCGCCAGTACGCAGGCGATCATTAAAGGGGTGCAGAAAGGGATTGGTGTGGCAGTGCTGCCGGAGATGCTGGTGGAGAGGGAAATATCGGAGGGAAGGGTTTGTAAGAGGGAGATTGAGGATGAGGGGTTTGAGAGGGTGCATTATGTGGTATGGCATAGGAATAAGTTTTTGACGGATGGGGGGAGGAGGTTTATGGATATGGCTGTGGAAAAGGGAGGGCAAAAGGGACGGTAAAAGAGGCGCGGGGCCGGGGGCGGGAAAGCATTCCAGGCCTGCTCGAG
>OATT01000170.1_pt1 | contig 73353 bp, 66 predicted proteins | sample 1476071 | NCBI WGS metagenome assembly OATT01 (sample SAMEA2579989, study PRJEB22360) | human gut metagenome | biome: human gut; feature: human-associated habitat; material: faeces | place: Denmark | collected 2008/2010 | reverse complement strand
GAGCGGAGAGAGTGGGATTCGAACCCACGCGCCCTTGCGGACAAACGGTTTTCAAGACCGCCTCGTTATGACCACTTCGATATCTCTCCATACCGTTTTCTCATTTATCTTGCCGCCTCATCAGCAGCGCAAGATTTATTATATATATAGTGGGCATTTCTGTCAACACATTTTTTAAAAATATTTTAACTTTTTTATTGCAGCCTGATTATTGCTGAAAAAACGGCATTTTTCAGTCCTTGCTTCTTATAAAGCTGGCTGCTATTAACAAGTCCTCTGGTGTCGTGATCTTAATATTCTGATAGGAACCCTTCACGAATTTAACCAGCGTCTTAGTAAAGTATTCCACTACCATGGCATCATCTGTAATCGTTACATTCTGTGCAAGCAATTCTTCTTCTCTGTCGATCAGCTCATCATAAGCCTGTGTGATGAGTCCTGTCTCGAATACCTGTGGTGTCTGTACCTGCCATACTCTGGAGCGGGGCGGTGTGCTCTCCACGTATCCTCTGTCATCTGCTATTTTAACTGTGTCTTTTACCGGCATACCTACTATACACGCCTTACATTCTGTTACACAGTCATATGCTCTTTGCAGTATCTCATTGTTAATAAAGGGTCTGGCACCATCATGAATGAATACATAATCACAGAGCCAGCTGATCGCGTGCAGCCCGATTGCAACGGAGTGATACCGTTCTTTACCACCTTCTACTACTGCCCTTACTTTAGTAAAGTGGTACTTCTCTATGATTTCCTGTCTACAGTACTCTTCTTCTCCTTTGCCAACGACCAGAACGATATCCTCCATGAAGCTGTCTTCCATGGCACGCAAAGAATAATAGAGGACCGGCTTGTCCTCTATTAACAGATACTGCTTATGTACTTTTGCCTGCATTCTCTTACCCTGTCCTGCTGCCAGAACAATTGCTGTTGTATGTGCCTGCATACTGTACCTCCGCTATCTTTCTCCCAACTTCAGGTTAGGAATTGCATTCAGATCATATCCACTGCGGGTTCCTCTGATATATTCATAATATCCTGCTACGCCTATCATTGCTGCATTATCTGTACAGAATATAGGAGACGGATGATAGAACTCTATCCTGCGTTTTGCACATTCCTGTTCAAAAGCCGCTCTGAGTGCTGAATTGGACGCCACGCCTCCTGCAATGGCAAATTTGTGGAAGCCATATTCCTTGACTGCTGCCAGTGCATGCTCTACCAATACATCTACAACCGCCTTCTGAAAGGAAGCCGCCACATCTGCCTGATTCACTTCGATGCCTTTCATCTCACAGGAATTCAGATAATTCAATACTGCTGATTTCAAGCCACTGAAACTGAAATCATATACAGCGTCATCCACCTTGGCTCTTGGAAAATGAATGGCATCAGGATTGCCTTCTTTGGATACTTTATCAATCTTTGGTCCACCAGGATACCCCAGTCCGATCGCACGGGCTACTTTATCAAAGGCTTCTCCTGCCGCATCATCCCTGGTTCTTCCAAGTATCTCATATTCTCCATAATCTTTCACAATTACAAGATGTGTATGTCCACCTGATACGACCAGGCATGCAAAAGGCGGCTCCAGTTCTTTATTCTCAATAAAGTTGGCGCTGATATGTCCTTCTATATGATGTACACCAATCAGCGGCTTGCCTGTGGCAAAGCTGATTGCCTTTGCTGCTGATACGCCTACAAGAAGCGCACCTACAAGTCCCGGTCCGTAGGTTACTGCGATGGCTGTAATATCATCCAGTGTAACGTGTGCTTCCTGCAAAGCTTCTTCAATGACCTGGTTGATCTTCTCTATGTGTTTTCTGGAGGCTATCTCCGGTACAACACCGCCGTAGAGCGTGTGAATGACAATCTGGGATGAGATCACATTGGATAATACTTCCCTGCCGTTCTTTACAACTGCTGCCGCAGTCTCATCACAGGAACTTTCTATTGCTAAAATTAATACATCTTCCATTTCTATCCTCATTTCCACGTACACTTTATTCTACAGAGGATGCAAGCTGGAATCCTAATATTTTCCAATGTCCTGCCTGATCTTTTCTCAATTCGAACACTTCAAGAGAAGTGGAGTAGCTTGCTCCGCTTTTGATGGTATAGGTACAGTATAATTTGGCACACTCCCTGCCTTTTACAACAGACTCTTCTACGTCTGTGCTCTGGGATGGTGTAAAGGTGGTTATGCTGTAATCCTGTTTCCTGAAATCAGAAATGGCACTGTTAAGATCCATCAGATACTGATCCCTGGGATTGGCTTCCAGAAGCTCATCATCATAGAGAGCCAGCATCTTGTCTGCCATCTGTTCAAATTCCTCTGTGGAATATTTTTCGTTATACAGGCATTTGGATAATTCACTATAATACTTCACTACTTCCTTTGGTGTAGGCGGATAGTTCTTATCCAGATCCCTTAAAATCACATCCTGTACTGCACTGACCTTTGTTTCTTTCGGTGTCTCTGTCTTATTGGAAAGATAGAAATAATATCCTCCAATCAATGCTGCCAGAACTACAATAATAATTGCTGTTTTTGCTTTCCCCATGTCTGTAATCCCCCTTATACTTTATTATGCCTTTTCTTATGACTTTTCCTTCTCGTCCTCAAATAACAGTTCTTCGCTTCTTCCATCCTTTGATATATATGTCTCAGGGAAAATCGCCCTGACTTCCTTGGCATATTCCTCCGGTCTGGTAAGTGACGGTGAATAATGAGTCAGCCACATCTTCGCTACGTCTGCGCTTTTTGCCATTTGTGCCGCCTCATAAAATGTCATGTGCTTATACTCTTTGGCTTTCTCCTTCTTATCCGGCTCCCCATACATGCCTTCGCAGATAAAAAGGTCTGCATTCTTTGCATTTTTCACAATTCCATCTGTAGGTCTGGAGTCTGTGCAGTAGGTCACTTTGATTCCCTTGCGTTCCTCTCCCATGACCATGTCCGGCGTATAGGTTCCTTCGGGAAGTTCTATAGTCTCCCCCTTCTGCAGCCGATTCCAGTACTTGCGGTCAAGTCCCAGTGCCAATGCCTTGTCTAACTGGAATTTGCCTTTTCTCTCTACTACAATGTTATATCCATAGCAGATTACATTGTGGTTTACACGAAATGCCTCTATTCTGAAGCCATCAAACTGAAATGTCTGTTCCTGTTCGGTAATCTCCTGATATTGTATCTCAAAGGGAAGCTCCGGTGCAATCACCCTCAAAGCATTCACAACTCTGGCAAGCCCCTTGGGTCCTATCATAAGAAGTGGTGTTGTCTTCTCTGCATTTCCCATGGTGAGGAGCATACCCGGAAGTCCTGCAATATGATCCGCATGATAATGGGTAAAGCACATAATATCAATGGGCTTTGGACTCCAGCCTTTTTCCTTCATTGCAATCTGTGTGCCTTCTCCGCAATCAATCAGAATCGCAGAGCCATTATACCTCGCCATCAGGGAAGTCAGCCATCTGTAAGGAAGCGGCATCATACCTCCTGTTCCCAGTAAACATATATCTAGCATGTATTATTATATCCTTTCTGCCTGACGCAGCCACATAATCACTGCGTTATCCTTAGGTTTGTCATAGAAATTGGGTCGTACACCTTCTGAAACAAAGCCCAGTCCTTCATATAATCCCTGTGCTGCCACATTCTGCTGGCGTACTTCCAGCGTAAAGTCCTGGATTCCCCGCTTCCAGCCAAATTGAAGCATATATTCCAGCAAGGCATGGGCAATGCCTCTTCTTCGGTATTTCTCATGTACTGCCACATTGGAAACGTCGCCTTCGCCGACAATGTCCGTCAGCATACAGCCGCCCATAACCTCATTATCTTCCACTGCAACAAAATAAAATCTGTCCGGATTCGTGAGAATATCTTCAAAATCATGTCGTTTCCAGGGCTGGGTAAAGCAGGCTGCCTCCAATGCTGTTACAGCCTCTACATCCTGCGCCTGCATCTCACGAATGACCATTTGCAGCCTCCGTGCGTTCTCTCTCAGCCTGTGAAAGGCGCAGATACTCCGGCGTATGTTCTTCGGCTGTCTGCACGATGCCCTTCTGATACAGTCTCTGCCCAAGGGCTGCCACGCACGCTGCTCTCTGCCTGTTACAGCTTGCCGGTGCATAGCTGTAGGGAACGGTAATCCGCTCCTCAATCGCTGTCTTATATACGGCTACACCATCTCCAAGGAAAATGACGTCTTTTCCAAGTGCATTGACCTTATCTACAATCTCTGCAATATCTGCTGTACATTGTTCCAAAATGCAATGCATATCAAAGTCTGTTGCATTTTTCACAAACTCATATAATCCGGTATAGACCTGATTCCTTCTTGCGTCCATTAACGGGCAGATCACGCTGCCGCTGGCATAGAGATTGAACGCCAGTGCATCTACTGTAGGAACCGGTATAATCGGCTTGTTCAGTGCAAGTCCTAAGCCCTTCGCTGTCGCTGAACCGATTCTGAGTCCGGTAAACGAACCTGGTCCTGCTGCCACGGCAATTGCATCTATCGTAGACAGATCCAGTTCTACCATATTGCGCACCTCATCCATCATGGGAACTAATGTCTGTGAATGAGTCTTCTTATGATTCATGGTATATTCTGCGATTAAATTATCATCTTCCATCACTGCTACAGAGGCTACAAGCCCTGAGCTGTCTAATGCTAATATCTTCACTCTATTGTTATCCTCCGGTAATCAAAGCCTTTGTCCAGATCTTTTTCTATCGTAATATGTCTGGCATTCTCAGGTATAATCTCTTCTATCAGCTGCGCCCATTCTATCATGCACAGACCTTCTCCATAGAAGTAATCCTGATACCCGATCTCTTCCATCTCTTCTACATCACCTATGCGGTATACATCAAAATGATAAAAAGGCATCCTGCCTTCTTCATATACCTGCACAATCGTAAAGGTGGGACTGTTCACCGGCTCCTGTATACCAAGTCCTGCTGCCACACCCTGCGTAAATACGGTCTTACCTACGCCCAAATCGCCATTCAGCGTATAAACCTGTCCCGGAAGTGCTTCCCTGCCGATCTTCTCACCCAGGGCAAAAGTCTCCTTGGGACTCCATGTTTCTATTACCATACTACTACCATGTCTTTCTATTCATTATATCTTTTAATCATATCTTTAAAAACGGATTTTGACTTTCTTGGGAGGCATATGAGTAGAGATCATCTTAATCAGTGTCTCCACATTCTCTCCAAGATCCTTACGAGGAAAAATGGAAGCTGTTGTCCTGGAGGTATAAAGAATGATACTGTTTCTGGTGGAAACTGCTTTATAGCAGCTCTCCCAGGACTGCTGTTCTTCATTCTCTCCCTGTGATACTGAGATTCCCTCATCTGTCATATGATAATGCAGCGGTTGCTTAAATGCCGGTGTCATGCTGACCTGCTGATGTGCCTTTAGCAAAAGGGCTGCCGGCAGATAACCAATCACTACGATACCTGCAATCAGATAAATCGGATATTTCGTGGCAAGAAAAGCCATAATCAAAAAAACACCGAAGACAGTGCCGATAATACCCGACATGCCGGAATAGGTGTGATGCAGTAAATAGTCATACATTGCAGAAGGTGTCACCTTCACGTCAAACTCAAGCTCCATATAGTCCCCTTCTTCGTTCTTATATTGCGTATACTGTCCGCATAGTTACATCTATATTATAACGAAAACTCCCCAAAGTTCAAGTCTTAGGGGAGTTTAATATAAGATCACTCATGCCTGAGTGCTTCAATTGGGCTTAGCTTGGCAGCTTTTTTAGCGGGGTATATTCCAAAGAAAATACCAACCATTGAGGAAAAGGCTGTTGCTGCCAGTACAACTACAGGATCAATGGCTGCTTCGATGGAACCCAGTCCCAGAACGCCCAGCAGCGAACAGATGCCTTTTGCTCCGGCGATTCCGATCACAATGCCAAGGAGTCCGCCTATGAGTGTGATGATCACTGCTTCCATCAGAAACTGGAACAGGATAGAGCCTGTCTTGGCACCGAGAGCCTTGCGGATTCCGATTTCCTTGGTTCGCTCTGTTACAGATACCAGCATGATATTCATAACACCGATACCGCCTACGATGAGTGAGATTGCGGCTACCAGTACAACGAAGATCGTAACATAATTCAGCACACCGTCGATCTCACTGAGTGAGGAAGCAAAGTCATATACCTGGATATATTCCTTGCCTCTGATGTTATAACGTGCTTCCAGCAGATTCTTCGCCTGCTTGGCAACGCTCTTAACATATTCTGTAGAATCACAGAAAATAAAGAAAGAAGTAAACTTCTCCGTGTAATATCCATATACGGATTCCAGAACTGTTGTTGGAATCTCCAGTTCTACATCACCGGAGTTAAATACCATGCCTTTCATGGCAGAATCGTTGTCTTTTCTGATTCCCACTATTGTGTATTCCTGTGTAATACCATAGAGGGTCATATTCACATCCATACCTAATACATCTGTGGAACCAAAAAGCTTTTTTGCACCCTTCTCTGTAATAACGCATACTTTGCTTGCTTTCTGATACTCGCTCTTGGTAAAATAGCGTCCTTTCAGCATCTTGGTTTTATTATAATACTGTAATGATTCGTTACCAAAAGTCACTGCCGTATTAAAGGTTCCCTTCGTACTCTGCGTCTGTGCTTCACTGAACATCCACATGTCTGTAGCACCCTTGACATGGTCTATCTTCTCTGTGATAACATCCAGATCTTCATCCGTGAATTCGATATAGTCTGAATTCTTCTGGTCATTCTCCGCATAGAGCTGTACATAGCCTCCTACCAGATCATTGAGCTGTCCGCTGACTCCGCCTTTTACGCCGGAGCCCGTGGAAACGATCAGGATCACAGAAGAGATACCGATGATGATTCCCAGCATGGTCAGAAAGGAACGTCCTTTATTGCTTCTGATATTCATCAGTGCAATCTTAATATATTCCCATATTTTTGACATGTATCTTGTCCTCCCAAATCCACTATTCGGCGCTGACAGTAGTGGCTTCTTCAGTTTGTGACATATCTGTCACTTCCATACCTTCTGTCAGCTCTGTATCCATCATGGCTGAGGTTACTACTGTATCCTGTTCGGAAAGTCCATCTGTTATTTCAATGTAATCAGAAGAAGAGATTCCTGTTGTAATGTATCTCTTTACAAGCACGCCATTCTCTATCAGATAGCAGAAATTGCCGTCATTATCAATATTAACAGCTTCTACGGGAACTAAAAGCGTGTCGTCATTCTGTGCTGTTGTAATCTGAAGTCTTGCTTCGATTCCCAGATATACATTCTCATCCGGATTATCAATATGTACTCTGGCAGCTACCATAGGCACACCTGAGGAATTCGGAGATGCCATTTTATTGATACGTGATACACTACCTTCATATTTCTTGCCTGAAATATCAATCACTGCCTTCTGACCGACTGCAAGATTCTCCAGATCATACTTGGAAGCCTGGAATTCCACGCACACTTCATCATAGCTTTCCAATACAAGAAGCTGTGTTCCTTCCTGTACCGTAGCACCATCAACTGCTGTCAGTTCTGTTACGACACCGTCAAAATCTGCTACGATACCGTTTAAGGCTTCCTGATACTTGGTCTGGGCATCCTGTGTTGTAAGCTTCGCCTTCTCCTGTGAAAGCTGAGAACTTGCAAGCTTGTTATCATTGACAATAGAAGCTTCTGCGCTGGATTTATCTGCCTTGGCTTCCTGTAGCTTTGTCTCTACATCTGCAAGATCTTTCTTTGCCTGTGTCAGCAGATCTTCCCAGCCATAAGATGTCTTATAGTCAGAGAGCATGCTTAACTCATTCTGTAATTTGTTCAATTCATTGGTCTTCTCTGTCTTTTTACGAAGCAGCTCATCCATATTGGTATCTTCTGTAGGAGTCTGCATCGCCAGATCATAGTTGTTGATTGCCTTCTCCGCAGAATAAATATCTGCGTACAGGTCTGCCTTACGCAGGGCAGTCACATCCGTAATACCATTGGTAAGGTCCTCTATGTATCTCTCATAATTGTCCTTCTGAATCTCCAGTGTGGCAATATCGGTCTGCGCCTGTGCCAGCTTCGCCTGCTGCTCCTGGTTGGTCTGTACGGCAGCCGTATAATCTGTAGCACTGATCTTCTGCTCCAGGTCACTTTGTCTCTGTGCATAGGCAAGGGCTGCCTCATCAAAGCAGACCATCATATCTCCGCTCTTTACCACATCACCTGCCTCGACCTGTACGCCGGCTATTTTGGTTCCTGCTGGTGCAAAATAAGTTACTGTATTCTCAGCCTTCACAGTGCCACTGGTATCCAGCTCTGAACTGATGGCTCCTCTGAATGCCTGTTGTGTATACACAGGGATTGCTGCTGTCCCCTGATTCTGTGAGCCGATTGCGACTCCTGCAATGATGGCAACTACTACAATGCCAGCCACAATTTTGATGATTTTCTTTTTACGCTTCTTCATAACTCTTCTCCTCATGCTTTACCAGTCTGTTGGTATCTTCTACGATTCTTCCGTCACTGATTCGTATCACTCTGTCTGCTCTTTCGGCAATATCATTATCATGGGTGATCAGGATGACGGTTCTTCCCTCTTTGTGCAGCTCTCTCAATATCTGCATGATCTCTCCTGTGGAATGGGAATCCAGATTACCTGTAGGTTCATCCGCCAGAATAATAGGCGGTGCCTGCGCTATCGCTCTTGCAATCGCTACTCTCTGCTGCTGTCCGCCTGACATCTGCGCCGGTCTGTGATCCAGTCGTCCTGACAATCCTACTTTATCCAGTGCAGTCAGGGACAGTTCTCTTCGCTCCTTCTTGCCTACACCACGATATACCAGCGGTAATTCCACATTCTCCAGGGCTGTCAGATTCTGGATCAGATTGAATCCCTGAAAAATAAATCCAATCTCACGGTTGCGCACATCAGAAAGCTCATCATCCTCCATATCCGATACATCAATGTCATGAAGCCTGTAAGTACCACTGGTCGGTACATCCAGACAGCCCAGCATGTTCATCAGTGTGGATTTACCAGAGCCTGAATGTCCGATAATGGCAACAAATTCATTCTCATAGATTGTCAGATCCACGCCATCCAGCGCCCGGACTTCATTTTCACCAGGATTATAAATCTTATGCATATCCCTGATTTCAATTAATACTTTATCCATATTACTCCCTCTTCTTGTTACTGTATCTTCCTTGTCAGCAACTGTATTTCTGGAATATCTTAACACAGAATATTTTCATTGTGTTAAGACTATAACAATTTTAAGGAAAATTTAAAGTTCATTAAGCTTTTCATATATTTATAACGATACAGACTTCAAAAAGTCTTCAGAAATTTATAATTTTTTTATGATAGTAAAAAGTCCCAACCCTCTATGGAGTTGAGACTTCCTTATAAGATTATAGATAATAGTGGATTTACATAGTCTGAGATGGCTTACGTACTGTGGATGCTTCCCAGGAAGTCTTTAAGATAGGACTTAAAGGCTTGTACAATACAAAAGTCAATACGGATACTGCTGCACCCTTAATGAGATTTAATGGTGCCACACAAAATGCCACGAAGGAAAATACATCTGTTACGTTTGCATTCAGGGCAGTTCCCATGCCAATCAGTGCATCCAGAGGCATACCATACATAACAGCAAAGGTTGGTAATAAATAAACTGCGTTAAATAATGTTCCAAAAATCGTCATCACTACAGTTCCTGCCACACAGCCAACGATTGCTGTTGTCTTACTCTTCTTGGCATGATAAATGATCGTTGCCGGAAGAATCATGGAGCATCCTACACAGAAGTTTGCAAGTTCTCCAACAAAAGCAGTAGAAGTAGGTTTCAGGAATAATTTGATGATGATCTTCACAAACTCTGTCAGAACACCTGCTACAGGTCCAAAGGCGAAGCCGCATATCAATACCGGCAATTCACTTGGATCTATCTTGTAGAAGGATGGAGCAAAAGGCATAGGCAGTTCCAGAATCATAAAGATACCTGCAACAGCAGAGAACATGCCGATCATTGCTACTTTTCTGGTAGTCAGTATCTTACTGTCGTTACCGTTCCGCTTATTAAGCAGCTTCTCAGCGATGACAGCAACTGCGACCAGGGCAGCTACAAGCGCCAGAAATTCCAGGACAAAGGTTACATTTTCTGCGATGTTCGTGATAAATTCATTCATTGTTCTAATCTCCTTTTCATTGTAAGGAAATTCTCCATTCTGTACAAACCGTTCTGCATGGTAAATCACATATATCATAAGTATATGACACAAAAAAGCCCCGAACTGTACCAGACAATTCGGGGCATTCCTAGCATATCGTAATAAACCTGTGTTAAAAACGATTCATTTTCTTCTCTCATCCAGACTTTACTGTCGGTTATGGAATCGCACCATATCAGCCATGCATAAGCACGGGTCGCGGACTATACCGCCGGTAGGGAATTACACCCAACCCCGAAGAATTACCTTATATTTTATTTATCAATACGCATTGTAAGGGATATTCTCTTTTTTGTCAAGTCCACATCCATAACTTTTACATCTACAATGTCGCCAACGCTGACTGCTTCCAGTGGATGCTTGATGTATTTGTCTGTAATCTGGGAAATATGCACCAGACCGTCCTGATGTACACCGATATCTACAAATACGCCAAAATCAATGACATTACGGACTGTTCCCTTTAAGACCATACCGGGCTTTAAGTCTTTCATATCCAGTACATCACTGCGAAGAATCGGGGCAGGCATGTCCTCACGGGGATCTCTTGCCGGCTTCTCCAGCTCCTTGAGGATATCTGTCAGAGTGATCTCTCCAATGCCAAGTTCCTCTGCCATTTTCTTTTTATCTTTTACTCTGCGTTCCAATCCGTTCACAGCAGTCTCCTGCTTCTGTGCCGGTGCTGATTTCGTATCGGCATCCTGGGCAAGAGATACACCGCCCATAGCTGCTGCCAGTGCTTTACCCATGGCTGTATTGGTGTTACGGATCACAACCTTCTTCTCCTGCTTCTTAGGCTTAGGCTGTGATGGTGTCTTGACGGGTTTTACAGCTGCCTTCTTCTGAAGCTCCTTCAAATCATCCATGGACAGTCCAAGCTTCTCTAGAAGCTGCTCTGCTGCACCATAGGATTCCGGATGTACGCTGGTTGCGTCCAATGGATTATCACCGTCTGTAATACGCATAAAACCTGCGCACTGCTCAAATGCCTTGGGACCAAGCTTTGCTACTTTCAGGAGCTGCTTACGGTTGGTAAATCTGCCGTTAGTCTCTCTGTAGTCTACGATATTCTTGGCAATTGCCTTGCTGATACCGGAGATATACTCCAGAAGTGGTGCAGATGCGGTATTCAGGTCAACGCCGACCTTATTTACAGAATCTTCTACTACGCCGTGAAGTGCTTCACCCAGCTTCTTCTGGTTCATGTCATGCTGATACTGTCCTACACCGATGGACTTAGGGTCAATCTTGACTAATTCTGCCAATGGATCCTGTAATCTTCTGGCGATAGACGCTGCACTTCTCTGTCCTACATCAAAGTTAGGGAACTCTTCTGTTGCCAGTTTGCTGGCTGAATATACAGAAGCCCCTGCCTCATTTACAATGACATACTGAACAGGTGTATCCAGTTCTTTCAGTAATTCCACAATGACCTGCTCTGATTCGCGGGAAGCAGTACCATTTCCCACTGAAATCAGATTTACATTATATTTCTTAATGAGTTTCTTTAACTCTGCCTTGGCTTCTTCTACTTTGTTCTGTGGCGCTGTAGGGTAAATTACCTTCGTATCCAGTACTTTACCTGTAGGGTCTACAACAGCAAGCTTACAGCCTGTTCTGAATGCAGGATCCCATCCCAGTACAACCTTGCCAGCGATTGGAGGCTGCATCAGAAGCTGTTCCAGATTCTTGCCAAATACGGTAATAGCTCCGTCTTCTGCCTTCTCTGTCAGCTCATTTCTGATATCTCTCTCGATTGCCGGAGCAATAAGACGATCATAGCTGTCCTGAATCGCCTGCTGCAGTGCAGGTGTGGTATTCTCATTCTCAGCAGTGATTACTTTCTTCTCCAGGAAGCGGATAATCTGTTCTTCCGGCGCTTCAATCTTCACTGTCAGTATCTTCTCATTCTCACCACGGTTCAATGCCAGTACTCTGTGTCCTGCTACTTTATTCACAGGTTCTTCGAAATCATAGTACATTTCATAAACGCTCTGTGCCTTCTCATCCTTTGCCTGGCTGGTAATCTTGCCTTCGTTAAAGGTAGCTTCTCTGATATAGGCTCTGTAATCTGCATTATCGGATATGGACTCTGCAATAATATCAAGTGCGCCCTGAAGCGCTTCCTTTACATTCTTAACTTCCTTCTCCTCGCTGACATACTGCTCTGCTTCTTCAATAAGTGGTCTGATTGTCTCCTGTGCCAGAATGATCTGGGCAAGTCCATCCAGCCCCTTCTCCTTGGCTACGCTTGCCCTGGTCTTACGCTTAGGTCTGTAAGGACGATACAGGTCTTCTACGACTACCATAGTCTCTGCTGCCTGAATCTTGTTTCTAAGTTCTTCTGTCAGCATTCCCTGCTCTTCAATACTGCTCAGTACCTGCTGTTTCTTATCTTCCAGATTACGCAGATAAGTCAGTCTCTCATAAAGATTTCTCAGTACTTCATCATTGAGAGAGCCTGTTGCTTCCTTACGGTATCGTGAAATAAAAGGAATCGTATTGCCCTCGTCTATTAATTTTACAGCAGCTTCCACCTGCCATTTTTCAACGTTTAATTCGTCTTTTAGTTTCAGTATGATATCCATTATCTTCCTGCCCTTCTTGTGTTAATTACATGCTATTCATTATACCTAATCTTGTGGCTTCATTCAAGAAAGAATTGTTTTATCCGTTAAAAAGTGATAACATAATAGTATTGTTCATTCTTTGGAAAGGTATGGTTATTATGATGTCAAATTATAAATCATTCTCTGAGCTGAAACGTCTGGCAAGAGTCCAGCTTCAGGGCAAATACGGAACACTCATCGGCGCTTTGCTGATTCAGGAATTACTGGTATTCTTCGCCTCCGGTCTTCCGGCTGCACTGCTGCCCGGTACAGATACGCTCAGTAATACTCTGTATTATATTGTGTCTTTTATCATTCAGCTTATTGCCGGGGTTCTACAGGCAGGAGTCAGCTTCATGTATCTGAAAGCCGCCTGTGGTATGGAGTTTGGTATCGGCGATATCTTCTATTGCTTCAGACATAATACGAATAAGGCAATCAAAATCCAGTTCGTTCTGGCTGTAATCAATGCCATTTGTATGCTGCCCTCCGATATTCTGACCTGGAAATATCCCATCACCTCACTGGAGGCTTATGATGAGATTATTATGATGTACAGCGTGGCACTCCTGTGTATGCTGGTATATGTCGTGATCACTCTGGCTTTTACTCCGGTATTCTATATGATGCTGGATTTCCCGAATTATACAGTGAAGGATATCTTCAAGAACAGTATTGAAGTTATGAAAGGCAATAAAATGCGTTACTTCCTGTTGGACTTGAGTTTCTTCCCACTGATGTTTGTCAGTGTCTTCACATGCGGTATCGCTCTTTTATGGGTTATTCCCTATATGAATATGACAAGTACGAATTTCTATCTGGATCTGATGTCCTGTAGGACAAAGCAGAATCAGGCAGATGAATTCTAACAGCCTGTAAAAAGCGGCAGATATGTTGATTGCTCACATACCTGCCGCTTTTCTTATACCTTGTTATTCCATATCTGCATCTACTACAGGCTTACCACCTGTGCTCTTCCATTTCAGATATGCATTGATAAATCCATCCAATGCGCCATCCATAACAGCATCCACATTACCGGTCTCAAAGCCTGTTCTGTGGTCCTTCACCATAGTGTATGGCTGCATAACGTAGGAACGTATCTGGTTGCCCCAGCCAATCTCCTTAACTTCACCACGTATATCAGATAATTTCTCGGCGTTCGCCTCTTTCTTCAAAAGATATAACTTCGCCTTCAACATCTGCATCGCCTTATCCTTGTTCTGGAACTGGGAACGTTCATTCTGACACTGTACTACAGTTCCTGTAGGGATATGTGTGATTCGGATAGCAGATGAAGTCTTATTGATATGCTGACCACCCGCACCACTGCTTCGATACGTGTCGATACGCAGATCATCTTCATTGATATCCACATCCAGATCTTCTTCAATATCAGGCATAACATCCAACGATACAAAGGAAGTCTGTCTCTTTCCCTGTGCATTAAAAGGAGAAATACGCACTAATCTGTGCACACCCTTCTCGGATTTCAGATAGCCATAGGCATTCTCTCCGTTTACCTGGAAAGTAACGGATTTGATGCCGGCTTCATCACCATCCAGATAATCCAGCACTTCTATGGAAAAGCCCTTGCGCTCTGCCCATCTGGTGTACATACGATACAGCATACCTGCCCAGTCGCAGCTTTCTGTACCGCCTGCACCTGCATTCAGCTTCAAAATGGCATTGCACTTATCATATTCCTCGGATAATAAGGTACTGATTCTCAAAGTCTCAAACTTCTCAATGAAGCTGTCCATTTCCTCTCTGATCTCCGGGATCATCTCCGCATCATCTGCTTCATAACCCATCTCGATCAAAGTCTCAATGTCTTCATACTGTGTCTTCAGACCATTGCATTCTGATACCGTATCCTTGAGGTTCTTTAATTCTTTCATTTTCTTATTCGCACGATCTGCATTATCCCAGAATCCGGGATCTTCCATCTCACGCTCTAATTCTTCGATCCGCTTCTCTTTATTAGCGAGGTCAAAGTGAATCCCTCACTTCCGCTAATGGACTTTCATATGTCTGTAACTCCTGTTTCATCTGGTCGAGTTCTACCATTGCGTTCACCACCTTTTATTCACTGGCTATTATGTTATGGTTATGCGTTTCTACCGCAGCACTGCTTATATTTCTTGCCGCTTCCGCAAGGACACGGATCGTTAGGATATACCTTAACTTCCTTCTTAACAGGTCCCTTCTGCAGAGAATCATCTTTATTTGTACCGGTTACCTTGGCAACTTCTTCTCTTTCTACCTTCTGTTCTACCTTGACATGCAGCAGTAATCTTACAGTATCTTCCTTGATATTCTCTGTCATGGCATCGAACATCTCGTAACCGTTCATCTTATACTCTACAAGTGGATCTCTCTGACCATACGCCTGTAAGCCTACACCCTGACGTAACTGCTCCATGTCGTCAATATGATCCATCCACTTTCTGTCGATGACTTTAAGAAGGATAACACGTTCAATCTCACGGATAGCTTCCGGTTCAGGGAATTCTGCTTCCTTGCTCTCATAGAGCTTCACAGCCTCTTCCTTTAACTGATGCTTGAGACCATTCTTGGTCTTCTTGGTTACACGGGAAAGTGCAACCGGCTGAATCGGAACAATAGGAAGTAACAAAGAATTCAACTCGTTGAAGTTCCATTCTTCTGCATCCATATCATCATTGATTGCCGTATCTACAGAGTTCTCTACAATATCTGTAATCATCTTGTAGATGGCATCCCTCATGCTCTCTCCGTTCAATACACGGCGACGTTCTTCATAGATGATTTCTCTCTGTTCATTCATAACCTGATCGTACTCTAACAGGTTCTTTCTGATACCATAGTTGTTGCTCTCAATCTTCTTCTGTGCATTCTCAATGGCATTGGTCAGCATCTTATGCTCAATCTCCTGACCTTCTGGAATACCCAGTGTATTGAACATGCTGATGAGCTTCTCAGAACCGAACAGACGCATCAGGTCATCTTCCAGGGAAATATAGAACTTGGATACACCAGGATCACCCTGACGGCCTGCACGACCTCTTAACTGGTTATCAATACGTCTGGATTCATGTCTCTCCGTACCGATAATCATCAGACCGCCAACTTCTCTTGCCTTGTCATCCAGCTTGATATCTGTACCACGACCAGCCATGTTAGTCGCAATAGTAACTGCTCCATGCTGTCCTGCATCTGCAACGATCTCAGCTTCCAGTTCATGGAATTTCGCATTCAATACCTTATGTTCAATGCCTTTTCTACGAAGCATGCCGCTGATCTCTTCAGAAGCTTCAATCGTAATCGTACCTACCAGTACAGGCTGTCCCTTGGCATGAGCAGCCTCTACTGCTGCCACGATGGCATTTAATTTCTCTTTTCTTGTCTTATATACGCTGTCCTGCAAGTCTTTTCTGGCGATTGGACGATTGGTAGGAATCGTAACAACATCCATTCCATAGATATCACGGAACTCCTTCTCTTCTGTCGCAGCAGTACCAGTCATACCTGCCTTCTTATCGAATTTGTTAAAGAAGTTCTGGAATGTAATAGTAGCAAGTGTCTTGCTTTCTCTCTTGACCTTAACATGTTCCTTGGCTTCAATTGCCTGATGCAGACCGTCTGAATAACGTCTACCGGGCATGATACGTCCTGTAAATTCATCAACGATCATAACCTGGTCGTCTTTTACCACATAATCCTTATCACGGAACATCAGGTTATGTGCACGAAGAGCCAATATGATATTATGCTGGATCTCCAGGTTCTCAGGATCCGCCAGGTTGTCAATCTGGAAGAACTTCTCTACCTTAGCCACACCTTCTGCGGTCAGGTTGACAATCTTATCCTTCTCATTCACAACGAAGTCGCCTGTCTCTTCCTGTTCAATACCCATCAGGATATCCATCTTGGACATATCCTCAACATCATCGCCACGCTTGAGCTGTCTGGCAAGGATATCACATACCTCGTAAAGCTTGGTTGACTTGCTGCTCTGACCGGAAATAATAAGCGGTGTTCTCGCCTCATCAATCAAAACAGAGTCCACCTCATCGATCAGCGCATAGTGCAGATCACGAAGAACGAGCTGTTCCTTATAGATGACCATGTTATCTCTCAGGTAGTCAAAACCGAGTTCATTATTCGTTACATAAGTAATATCACAATTATAAGCCTCACGACGTTCTTCCGGCTTCATATCGTTGAGTACGACACCGACTTTAAGTCCCAGAAATTCATGAACCTGTCCCATCCACTCAGCATCACGCTTAGCCAGATAGTCATTAACGGTAACGACATGTACACCTTTTCCTTCCAATGCATTCAGATAAGCAGGAAGAAGGGCTGTCTGTGTCTTACCTTCACCGGTTCTCATCTCTGCGATACGTCCCTGATGCAGAACGATACCACCAATCAGCTGTACTCTATAGTGTTCCTGATTCAGCACACGCTTGGCAGCTTCTCTGACAGTAGCATAAGCCTCAGGAAGCAGATCATCCAGGGTCTCTCCTTCTGTCAGTCTCTTCTTAAACTCTGTTGTCTTACCGCGAAGTTCTTCATCTGTAAGCTTGCCCATAGCCTCTCTGTAGCTCTCGATCTTCTTAACAATCGGCTCGATTCGTTTCAGCTCACGCTCACTATGTGTACCGAATACCTTATCAATTATATTCATTTCCGACTCCAATCACTTCTAGTATTACCATATAATGTCAAATATGTTTGCAAGCAATCATATCTGCCTTAATTTGCATGGCTCTGAATATTTACCAAACTTAAATCACATTGTAACAGATTTATGCGATAAATTCAATGTTTAAGAAGTAAACAAATTATGAAACCTCGGTCTTTCTATATATTTCCTTAACAATCCTTGACCTTATATTCTTAAAGTGTTATTATTTTAACAAGTAGGTGGATATGTCTCCGCCCAAAACTATGCTAATAGAAAGAAATATGAGGTGTTTCAAATGAGCAAAGGATTTGATGATTTACTGAAAAAGGTATCAGCCTGCGATAAAAAGAAGGTCGCTGTAGCTGTTGCCGAAGACGCTCCCGTTCTGGAAGCCGTACATGCTGCTAAGGAAAAAGGCATTGCTGATGCAATTCTGGTCGGTGATGAATCAAAGATCAGAGAAGTAGCTGCTTCCATGAATATGGACCTGTCTGATTATGAAATCGTAAATGAGCCGGATCACGTTGCCGCAGCCCACACTGCTGTCAGCCTGGTACATGATGGCAAGGCTGATATGTATATGAAGGGGCTGATCGACACAAAGAACTTCTTAAAAAGCGTTTTGGATAAGGAAGTTGGTCTGCGTACAGGCAAACCACTCTCCCATGTATGTGTATTTGAAGTAAAAGGCATCAACCGCCTTCTGTTCTTATCTGATGTAGCATTTATGACATATCCTACTCTTGAGGATAAGGTTGCTATCATAAACAACACCGTTAAAGTCTGCCACGCCTGCGGTATTCCTAACCCTAAGGTAGCTCCTCTTGCTGCTGTTGAGGTTGTGAATCCAAAGATGCCCTGCACAGTAGATGCCGAGGCTCTGACAAAGATGAATGATAACGGTGAGATTACAGGATGTGTCGTTGACGGGCCGCTTTCCCTGGATATGGCTATTGATGAGGAAGCTGCCAAGCATAAGGGTGGTGCGGATCGTAAGATTACCGGTGATGCGGATGTACTTCTGTTCCCGGATATCCACGCCGGCAACCTCGTATATAAGACTCTGACACATCTGTGCGAAGTAAAGAATGGTAATATCCTGACCGGTACTGCTGCACCTGTTATCTTAACATCCCGTTCTGATACATGTGAGACTAAGCTGTACTCTATCGCACTCGCAGCAGTTGTTGCAGAAGAATTGAAGAAAACAAAATAAGGAGGATTTACTTATGTCATACAAGTCATTGATTATCAATCCCGGCTCCACCTCCACCAAAATCGGTGTATTTGAAGACGAGACATTGTTATTTGAAGAAACACTGAGACATTCCACAGAAGAGATTGCTCAGTACGCTTCTATCGTAGACCAGAAAGATTTCCGTAAGAACATTATTGTAAACCTGTTAAAAGAAAAGAACTTCGATATGAAAGAGTTATCCGTTATTGTAGGTCGTGGCGGTATGTTAAAACCAATTCCCGGCGGTACATACAAGGTAACTGATGATCTTCTTAATGACCTGCGTATCGGCAAGCAGGGACAGCACGCATCCAACCTGGGTGGTATTCTTGCAAGGGAAATCGGTGATGAATTAGGTGTTCCATCTTTCATCGTTGACCCTGTCGTTGTAGACGAGTTAGCTCCTGTAGCCAGATATTCCGGCTGCCCTGAGCTTCCAAGAACCAGTGTATTCCATGCCCTGAACCAGAAGGCAGTTGCCAAGAGATATGCAAAGGAATCCGGTCAGAAGTATGAAAACCTGAACCTGATCGTTGTTCATATGGGTGGCGGTGTATCTGTAGGTGCCCATAAGAATGGTAAGGTTGTAGACGTATTCAACGCCCTTGACGGTGACGGTGCATTTTCTCCTGAAAGAGCCGGTGCAGTTCCTGTAGGTGCTCTGGTTAAGATGTGCTTCTGCGGCAAATACTCCGAGAAGGAAGTATACAAGAAATTAGTAGGTAACGGTGGTTTCAACGCATACCTTGGCACAAACGACGCACGTATAGTAACTCAGAGAGCTAATGACGGCGACGCAGAAGCAAAAATGGTTCTGGATGCATTCCATTATCAGGTGGCAAAGGACATCGGATCCATGGCTTGTGTACTGGAAGGCAAAGTTGACAAGATCATTTTAACAGGCGGCATTGCCTACAATAAGCTTACCTGCGAAGCTCTGCAGAAGATGTGTGGCTGGATTGCCGATTTCGTAATCTATCCTGGTGAAGATGAACTTCTTGCACTTGCACAGGGCGCACTTCGTGTCTTAAAGGGTGAAGAAGAAGCCTGCATTTACTAAGTATAAATTATTATTCCTACGACATAAAAAGGTTCGGCAGTTTAATTCGCCGAACCTTTTTCATATTATTTTGTAACTATTCAGAGCCATGCAAATTAAGGCAGAATATGCTTGTTTACAAGCATATTTGACTCAATTTATATGGCGAAGTAACCACATGAGCAAAAGAAAAGCTGTGAAACAGCGATTTTGCGAATTGGGTTCTGAATAGTTACATTATTTTTTATTTTGAAAGAAGTGCCTTAAGGTCTTCCTCAGGTGTTGTAATAGGTGCAATCTGGAAATTGTCTACCAGATACTGCAATACATTCGGTGAAAGGAATGCCGGCAGGGATGGACCTAAGCGGATATTTTTAATTCCAAGATGAAGCAGAGTCAGCAGGATACAGACTGCCTTTTGCTCATACCAGGATAATACAAAGGATAATGGTAATTCGTTGACGCCACAGTTAAATGCACCTGCAAGAGCTACTGCCACCTGAATTGCACCATATGCATCATTACACTGTCCCATGTCCATGATCCTTGGAAGTCCACCAATCTCTCCAAGCTGTAAGTCATTGAAACGGTACTTGCCACAGGCAAGTGTCAGGATAATACTGTCTGCCGGTGTCTGCTTCACGAACTCTGTATAGTAGTTACGTCCGGGCTTGGCACCATCACAGCCTGCTACCAGGAAGAAATGGCTGATTGCACCTGCTTTCACAGCTTCTACTACCTTATCTGCATTGGCAAGAATCGCATCGTGGCCAAATCCTGTGGTCACTTCTTCTCCACCATTGATACCGTGGAATCTCTGTTCCTCACGATAACCGCCAAGCTCCAGAGCCTTGTTGATTATGGGTGTAAAATCTTTGTCCTCCCCAATATGGGTTGCACCGGGGAATGCCACTACTTCTGTTGTATAAACTCTGTCTGCATAACTTGCCTTGGGTGGCATGAGACAGTTCGTTGTGAACAGGATAGGAGCAGGAAGACTGTCAAATTCCTTCTGCTGATTCTGCCATGCTGTACCAAAGTTACCCTTTAAGTGAGGATATTCTTTTAACTTGGGATATGCATGGGCCGGCAGCATTTCTCCGTGGGTATAGATATTAATGCCTTTTCCGGCTGTCTGCTCCAGAAGAAGCTGCAAGTCCTTCAGGTCATGACCTGTTACTACGATAAATGGTCCCTTCTCAACATGCAGGGAAACTGTCGTAGGCTGTGGCTTACCATACGTCTGCGTGTTCGCCTGATCCAGTAATGCCATACACTTGAGATTGATCTCTCCTACCTTCATAACGGTAGGCAATAATGTCTCCATGGTATCCTCTGTATCGACCTTGCAGAGTGCCTCGCAGAAGAACATATTCACTTCCTCATCAGAAAAGCCAAGCATCAGCGCATGATATGCATAGGCAGCCATGCCTTTTAATCCGAATAAAATAAGCGATTTCAGGGAACGAATATCTTCATTGGCTCCCCATATCCTGTTGAGGTCATAATCATTGGTCTTGCCACAAGGGGAAGCACAGGAAGCGCACATAGGTGATATGGCATCCTTTGCAGCATGGGTAAGCTCAATCTGTCTGGTGATTGCCTTTTCATCAAAGCTTACATTGGTCAGTGTGGTAAACAGACCTTCAATGATCGCTCTGGAAGCCTGCTTCGGCAGATATCCTGCATTCTCAACAGCATGTGCCAGCCCGATGAGCGCTCCTGTCAGTTCATCCTGAAGCTGTGCCACATCCGCGGTCTTACCGCAGACACCTATAGCACCTGTACATCCTGCGCAGCCCGCAGTCTGTTCACATTGATAACAAAACATTTTATTGTCCATAAATCCTACCTTTCTGTTATATAAATTATTCGTTCAAAATGTCGCCATTGATTGACAACACAGTTACTTTGCATGGAATGTCTTTGCCGCTGTTGGCAATTGCCCTCTGTACTGCATAGGTCATGCCTCCACAGCATGGAACTTCCATTCTGACTACGCTGATGCTGCGAATGTCGTTGTTACGGAAAATTTCTGTCAGCTTCTCAGAATAGTCAATTGCATCCAGCTTAGGGCATCCGATCAGAGTAACATGTCCTTTCATGAATTTCTCATGGAAGCCGGCATAGGCATATGCAGTACAATCTGCCGCAATCAGCAACTGGGCACCATTAAAATAAGGTGCATTAACCGGTGCAAGCTTGATCTGTACTGGCCACTGCTGCAGACGGGACACTGTGGGAGCAAAAGCTGTATCAACTGCCTTGCCAGCCTTGAGTGCTGCTTTATTTGCCTGTACTGCGGCTTCATCATAAGGTGCTGCTTCTCTCTCTACGAAGGTAATGGCATTGGTAGGACAGGCTGGCAGACAATCTCCCAGTCCGTCGCAATAATCATCCCTCATGAGTCTGGCTTTGCCATTCACCATGCCAATAGCGCCTTCATGACAGGCAGATGCACACGCACCACAACCGTTACATTTATCTTGGTCTATATGGATTACTCTTCTCTTCATTTCTCTTCATCCTTTCTGTAATTTGGGAAATCGTTGTTTATGTTTTGTATTTATGAGTGCATTATAGTATAATAATTGCAACGTGTACGTTGGAAATCTAACAAGTTTGTATTTTTTATGGTGGAAATTTATGGATGAATATATTTTTTTATTAAAGAACTCTGCGATTTTTGCAGGAGTAAAAGAAGATGAGATATTGACAATTCTGCATTGCCTGAATGCAGTCAAAGCTTCAAAAAAGAAAGATTCTTATATATTGCGGGCTGGTGAACACACTGACTCTATGGGAATGCTGCTTTCAGGCAGTGCCCTGATCGTACAGGAGGACATCTGGGGACACCGCAATATTATGACAAAAATAAATCCGGGTGACACCTTCGCAGAATCTTTCGCTGCGTCCAAGACTGCTGCCCTGAATATCAGTGTCATAGCAAGTGCAGACTGTGAGATTCTGTGGATGGATGTCAACCGGATTCTTGCTGTATGTCCTTCTGCCTGCGAGCATCACAACCTGATCATTCGCAATCTGGTCGCAACTCTGGCGCAAAAGGTTTTATTATTTAATGAAAAAATCACGCATATGAGCAAACGTACCACAAGGGAGAAGCTGCTTTCCTATCTGTCTGCCGAATCCCTGCGTCAGGGAAAACTGTCTTTTACCATTCCCTATGACAGGCAGCAGCTGGCTGACTTCCTGTGTGTGGAGCGAAGTGCCATGTCTGCGGAGCTGTCCAAATTGCAGAAAGAAGGATTACTGGAATATCAGAGAAATGCATTTACACTCTTCTCTTAAATTCCTCGTAACCAAAGTGCTTGACTACATCCCAACTGCCATCCTCATGTAATGCAATGATATCAGGCAGTGGCATTCCATTGAAGGTATTGTTCTTTACCATGGAATAAATTGCCATGTCGCCAAATACCAGTCTGTCCCCGATATGCAATGGTGTATCGAAGGAGTATTCTCCTATGATATCTCCTGCAAGGCAGGTTGGACCTCCTAAAGTATAGGTATATGCCTTTTCTCCGGCTTCTCCTGAATCGCATAGAGGCGGTCTGTAGGGCATTTCAATGACGTCAGGCATATGGCAGGCTGCCGAAGTATCAAGAATCGCGATTCGTTTGCCGTTTTCAATGATTTCCTGCACTGTCGTTACAAGGAAGCCTGCGTTGAGGGCGACTGCTTCTCCCGGTTCCAGATAGACTGTCAGGTTATATTTATCCTGTACTCTTTTGATGATCCTGATTAACTTATCCACATCATAATCCGCTCTGGTGATATGATGTCCACCACCAAAGTTAAGCCATTTCATCTGTGGCAGATAAACTCCAAACTTCTCTTCTACTGCTGCCAGCGTTTCCTCCAGTGCATCCACATCCTGCTCACACAGGCAATGAAAATGCAGCCCTGATATTCCTTCCAGCAGTTCCGGTCTGAAATTAGCCAGTGTCACACCAAGTCTTGATCCGGGCGAACAGGGATCATAAATTGCATGATCTTGTGTGGAATGTTCCGGGTTAATACGAATCCCACATTCTTTTCCTGCTGCCAGTGCCTTATCCTTATACTTCTCCCACTGTGCAAAGGAATTAAATACCAGATGGTCACATATCTGCAAGATTTCATCCATGTCCTTCTCAGGATACGCAGGAGAAAAAATATGGTTCTCACAGTGTTTGAGATTTCCTGATATATCTGTAATCTCCCTACAGCACAGTTCCTCATAGGCAAGCTTCGCCTCGTACAAGCCACTGGCTGTCGCTCCGTTTAAATATCTGCCAATTAACGGATACTCATAATACATGGAAAATGCCTTCTGCGCCAGCAGTATTTTACAGCCTGTCTCATCACAGACATGACGCAGAATCTCCAGATTATGCCGTAATAACTTCTCATCTACAATATAACAAGGTGTTGGCACCTTGCGATAATTGTCTGGTTTTACCATACTCTCCTCCTTTTGTTTCTAGGGACGCATCGTTTCTGTCCGTTGGTTTTGTGAACACGTCAAGGCTGTAAGGACTTCTAAGCACCTGCGGCAGAAATGCCTCTATTACAAGTCCTGCGCCTGAACTCGCCTACGGCTCAAACAACGGCTCGGACTTGCGTGCATTTCTTCCTTGCTGCCAAGAAGTACTAACAGCCATTCCTAAGGTTCACAAGAACCAACGGACAGAAGCCGATGCTGCCTAAAGCAATTCTTCAAGTAAAAACATTCACAAAATAACTGGACAACTGCACTCGTCATTAACATGAAATCTTTCTGTTCACAGCGCATTCTCTGTTGATTAAATCATCGTAACTATTCAGAACCCCATGCGCAAAACCGCATCTTCGATGCTTATCTTTTGCTTATGTGGTTACTTCGCCATATAAATTGTGTCAAATATGCTTATAAATAAGCATATTCTGACTCAATTTGCATGACTCTGAATAGTTACAAATCATCAAAATTCAGGTGGGGCAGTTCGCCCAATCTGTATATAACAATTTAGAGAAACTTGGAATGTTTCGTAAGAAGACCCTCTGCGAGTGTCGGTACTTAGGGCGCAGGAGCTGATAAGCTCATGCACCCTTATGTACCGCTACATCGAGCAGCGGAGTGAGAACGTGTCTTCGTGCGAAATATCCGAGCTTCTCTGCCTTATTCTGTAGCAGGGCGAACTGAACCAACGTGACTAGTGTACTGTATCAAATTAATCAACAAGTGCAGGGTTGTGGCTTTCCTGCCAAGGAAGTCCCCATTTATTCAGGGCTTCCATATATGGGTCTGGATCAAACTCTTCAACTGTGTATACACCCGGCTTATTCCACTTGCCTGTCAGAAGCATCATAGCACCGATCATAGCAGGTACACCCGTTGTATAGGAGATAGCCTGGGAACCTACCTCTGCATAACATTCCTGATGGTCACACACATTATACAGATAGTAAGTCTTGTCCTTTCCATCCTTCTTACCAGTGAAGATACAGCCAATGTTGGTCTTACCCTTTGTGCGAGGTCCAAGGCTTGCAGGGTCAGGCAGTAATGCCTTGAGGAACTGAATCGGAACAATCTCTTTGCCCTCATAATTGATAGGCTTTGTGGAAAGCATGCCCACATCTTCCAGACATCTCATGTGATCCAAGTAGCTCTGTCCAAAGGTCATAAAGAAACGGATTCTCTTTACGCCTGGGATGTTCTTTGCAAGAGATTCAATCTCTTCATGATGCAGGAGATACATGTCTTTTTCTCCTACCTGGTCAAAATTGTATTCACGCTTGATGCTCATTGCAGGGATTTCTACCCAGTGACCGTTCTCCCAATAGCTGCCCGGTGCAGATACTTCACGAAGATTGATCTCAGGATTGAAATTCGTAGCAAATGCATAACCATGGTCACCACCATTACAATCCAGAATATCTATGGTATCAATGGTATCGAACTCATGCTTTAACGCATAGGCACAATACGCCTGTGTAACACCCGGGTCAAAGCCTGAGCCCAGAAGTGCTGTTAAGCCGGCATCTTCAAACTTCTTCTTATATGCCCACTGCCATGAATAATCAAAATATGCGGAAAAACCTTCCTCCTTGCAGCGCTTGTCATAGACAGCCCTCCACTCCGGATCATCAATATTCTCCGGCTCATAATTGGCTGTATCCATATAGTTGACGCCGCAGGCAAGGCATGCATCCATAATGGTCAGATCCTGATAAGGCAATGCAATATTCATGACCAGATCAGGCTTATAGCTCTTGATTAGTGCAATCACTTCCTCCACCTTATCCGCATCTACCTGTGCTGTCTCAATCTTTGTCCTGCTGCCGGCCAGCTTCTCCTTTAATGCATCGCACTTGGATTTCGTTCTGCTGGCAATCATAATCTCCTCAAATACTTCGCTGTTCTGACAGCATTTCTGAATGGCTACACTGGCAACACCGCCGCAGCCGATAATTAAAGCTCTTCCCATAACTCATTTCCTTCCTATTCTGTCAAGCCTAAATCTATTGATTTTACTGGCTTTGACGATATTATTTACCTCAAAACAAGAGCCGGGAGTGATGGATATCGTAGTATCTTGTACCGAATAGCTGATTAATGGGTACACTTCTTAAAGCATCCCTGTTATTTGCTTTATAAAGGCTATTTTCCCTCTGATCAACTATGATGATGAACCTTCCGTGTCTAAGGGGATCATGTCCCAACTTCCTTCGTCCCATCTACCATACACTGAGTGCCAGCCAAGCTCCTAGACGGGGTCATGCCCCACGGAAAAAACCGATGCCGGCTACAGCTCTTGTTTTTATGTTTGATTGTTACTGACCTGCATTCACCTGTCGTGGTACTGATTTATTCAGTGGACACTATACCATCTCAGGTTCTTGTTGGTCTTTTGCAGATGTAGTCCGTTCCGGACTCCATCATTTACGGGTTTCTGTTCCAGAACCCTGTCCAGTCTCCGATGTATTCCTTCAGCCACTCGACAGAGTTCTGGATTTGCTTCTTTTATTTACTATGCTGCCATTGGTGCATGTGAAACCGTTGGTCGTTTGATATCTTCCAACAGTTTCTGCGGATCATAAGTTGTCCCTGTCTTTAGGATCGTGTAAATCACCCTCAGTATCTTGCAGGCTATCACAACCAGTGACTGCATCTTTTTCAGCGGATTATTGGTTCGTGTTGTATAGTACTCATGTAGCTGCTTAAATTCATCCGCATGCGACACCGCTGACTTTGCCGCTTGGAACAGCCAATACCGGAGTCTCTTGCGTCCTCTGTGGCTGATTTTCGTCTGTCCTTTATGCTTGCCTGAACTGCATGCCACCAGCTTCAGGATCTGTTCTGCATACCATTTCACTGCCTCATGCCCTGCATCCGTTCCATCCGTTAATCCCACACTTTTCTCTGCATAGCTCACGATTTCATTGGCTCTGCTGTAACCGCGTCCTCTCAGTTTTTCATTGTGCCAGATATTTTTTATGCCTTCTGCTCCCAGTGCTGTGATATCCGATGGGATAGCTGATACTTTCAGTACTTCCAGAGTAAATGCCCCATCTATTTTTCCAAATGCGTCCATGTATTCTGGAAAATAGATTTTTAATTCCCTGTGAAGGCGGTTGATATTTCTTATCCTGTCTTCGGTAAGCTGATCCCTGAACATGGAGAGTCTTCTCATGTCCGCATAAACTTTTTCTGGAAGATAAGGCATTCCGTAGTTTCCATCTTTCACAAGGTTCGCAATCAGTTTCGGTTCTTTTCTGTCATCCTTGAGCTGGCTATTGTCTTCTATTTCTTTACTCTGCTTTACAGCATATGGATTTACCTGGACAACGCTGATTCCGTTAGAAATCATCCATGCAGCCAACGCAAACCAGTAGTGGCCTGTCGGTTCAAGACCCATCACTATCTGTTTCTTATCGTGTTTTGCCGCAAGTGCCAGCACCCATGCCTTGGCATTTTCAAAGCCTTCTGAAGTATTGCTGAATTCGAATGCTCCACGGCTTAACTCCCTTCCCCTGACATCGATTGCCCTGATATAATGATTCTCACTGCCTATATCGCATCCTACTATAAGCATGTCATCCGTGATGAAAGAGAGTTTATCGTTCTTGGCAAATTTACCGTTTGTTTCAAGTTCACGCCAAGTATAGGACCTCAGTTCTTTTTCTACCACCTCTATTTTCTTGTTCAATTCTTCTTTTGACAAAAGATTAATTGCCTGATTTTCTACATTTACTTGCTTTTTTGTTCTTCTTGCTTTAACATTCATCTTGAATACCTCTTGTGTTTTTAGATTTTACCAACTGGCAGGTCAGTAATAATCTAAATTTACTTGAGGTATTCTTTTTGGTCAATTCCTTTTACTCTTTAAAGTATACAGGAAGCTTCCGGCAATCCAAGGTAAAAGCGGGGATAATAATAGCTGGTATCCGGCACTAATGAAAGCCCAAGCTGGGACGCCATTCTTTTCAGAAATCTCCAGTCCGTTTCCTGATACTGTATCAGTATTCCCAGCTACTGTAAACACCGCCGGAAACCAGGCGGCTCGTCCCCTGCCCCAGCGCATTGTACTCCATCCCAATGCGCATCCTGCCACTCTTTTACCACTCTGCCCAAAGAATCCCGTTCCAGCTTTATCCTTGTATCAGAATTTTCCGCCCCGATATTTGATAAATTCCACAAACCCTTGATTATATGAAGAGATTCCATTTCTTTATCAATCGCACCCCACTACCATTTCAGGTGCATTGTACAAAAAATACTCCAACATCATTTGCTTTTTCCTCTTTACTTAAAAATAGATAACCTATTGCATCATCTAAATAGAAGATATCTTGAAATTCTTCTGGAAAATCTCCTCCATATATCTGCATGCAAAATTGATAGGAGGCAAGTTCTAACTTTTCTTCTTGTAAAAATACAGGATTTGCACCAAAAAGAGAGCCATTATAATCATCAAATTCATTCATTTCTTTATCAATTACTATTTCTCTTGCTGAAATCAAAAAATCCGCATCATTTCTTGGAGAGGCAACAGAATGTAAAATTACTTTTGTATATCCGTTTTTTATATTCTGAAGCTCTTCTATATCACCGTTATAAACGATCGAGTCCAAAAAATAATCTTCTCTATTATAAGTAGTAAATACAGAAATAACCTGATCCTTCGGATAATTAAATTGAAGAGTTGAATTTAAAAAATTTGTAGGTATATTAAAAATAAAAACCATTTTTTCTCCATTAGGATTAGTAGGCCACTCTACACCAGGAGGTAAAAAACTTTTTCCTCCAATACGCAAAATATTCAATTCGTTATCTACCTTTTCAAATCTTACTAAGTTTGACATTGCATTTATTCTCCTTTCATTATCCTAGACACTTTAATTTAGTCTGTCTTTCATAGAATTTTTCAGCTTCTTTCCGAAGCTTTCTTGCTTGACTAGCTGGATATCCTGCTTTTCTCAATCCCCCCTGCGTAATATCAAGTTCCCTTTTTAAGTTTGGATGGAATTGGTTGCGTCCCAATCCTTGTGATTTTCTAATTTGAGTTTCCCACCAATGAGCTCCTCCAACTCTAGTATGATGTACATTATCAAGAGCAATTGCAGGATTACCTGATAATCGTACTCTTTGACTAGTAAGTTTCTTCTGAACTAAGTAGTGTCTGCTGATTAATTGTTTTCCCGAAACACCATTATACTCGCTCAGTAATGTTCCATCTGGTCCTCCATGCATACCAGAAACTATTGAAATATCTCCAGAAGATTGATTTACAATTTCCGCAAATTGACTTTGCCTTATATTCCCTGTCGAAACATATACACTTTGATTACCACCAACTTCTACCTTATAAAATGTAGGTTCATTATAAAATCTTGCATCCTCTATAGCTGCCAAATTTTCAATGTCATAAAAATCAGATATGCAAGAAACCTCATTTCCGTTCATATCAAATGAATACTGGCCACGATATGCCGTTTTTTTACCAGTCCTTAGTTCATCTATGCCTTTAAATACAAAGTGTATTGCCACACCAGTAAGAAAATCTGTCCCATCTGTTTCCAGTCAAACGCATGTATTTCTTTTTTCTCCTTAGTTTCCTATGATGAAATAATATCAATATATTCTTTATACTCTATAGGAATCGGTCTATTAAAAACTAAATCTTTCATAGGATCCACATTTTTACCAAATTTATAACAAAGATATAATCGTTCATTAAATTCTGCATAAATTCGAACATTAGTTAATTCATATTTATCTATTGTCTCATTATCTGTAAACGGAATTTCAGGCATGATATAAATACAATTTCCTATATCTCCTTCTATTAACGCTCCTCCACCATCTCCGAGAAACATTATCTCCCGTTCATCTGCCGTACCTTCCCATAGAGTTATCTTTCTAGCGCGTATACCCAACATATGGATCTGATATACAGGCGGCTTATACTCCTTAAGCGGCTCCACTTTTTGCTTATAAATATTGCTGCATGAGATAAATTGTTTTGTAACGTAGGTACAGAATAAAATAGGCGCTTTATTTAAATCAATATTTTCCCAATTATTATCTGTATTAAATAAATTAAATACTAATAGCTGAGCTCTATTTATCATTTGTGCCAACACATAAACATTTTCTTTTCTATTTTCATCTCTACGTCTGGTTTCTATGCTAATTACCTGATTAGCCCGCCAAATTACCCTTTTCATCATTTAAATTCCTTTCCTTCATATTCTACTTCTTTCTGTGTCGGCATATAAAACCATGTATTTTGAGGCTCATGTCTGCTTTCTTCTTTATCATTTTCGCTGCACAAAATCACAAGAAGGATCAAAAACAAGCTTACTACAATGGATGAAAGAAAATTTTTTATCATATTATTTTCCTCCCAGGATCTATGCAAAACGCCGTTTAGTCATCAAGGCTTGGATAATACGACGAATTTCTCCACTCCTCTAATGTATACACTTCAAACTCACTGTCTGCCAGTCCTACCATATCCTTCCATAAAACCTTATCAAAATTGACACTCACATAAAACGTGCTCCAGCTCACACTGTGATCCTCCCACATCTCGCTCACATGAACGGAATAATACTCTCCCAAATATTCACTTCCCGCCCCATCTTTGTATACTTCCTCTGTTTCAAGATCATATGTTTGATATAAATACGCCTGCCCATCACTCTTCAGATCTACATAAGCAGCCCAGTCATCAATCTCCGGCACCTGTTCCGAAAGGCAGTCTGATATTTTAACAATCGTATCTTCCCGTGTTTTGGCATTCTGCGTACACTCCTCTGCTTCTCCGAAGGCTAATGCTGTGGAAATTTCACTGTCATCACCCCACACACGGCTGCCACATGTTGTCAGCAGACCTGCCATAGCCAGTACCACAAAACTTATTTTCCTTCCCTCCATAGGATATACTCCTTTAACTGATAATTCACATCCCATTCATATCTGTGCCTGCACAATGTATCCGACCAGCCGACAACATTTCCTAAAATTCCCTGATGAGCAGCGTCTGCCTTACTTCGCTGATTACTTACTTCGTGAAAAATCGGTCTGCCAGCTTTATCATAGTCCCATGCACTACAGATATTATTAGAGAACAGACGCTGAGTCTCCTGCCCCAAAGCATTATATTCCATCCTGGACACCCACGGCTTTTCTTTATCCAAATATGCCGCCACTTGTGTCGTCTGTCCCATTTCATTCCGACTGGTAAGTATATTTGCTCCAAAACTGCTTACTGTCTGAATACAGTTTCCCAATTCATCATACTGATTAGATATCCAGTGCCTGCCCTGCCACTCTTTCGTAATCCTGCCCAACGAATCTCGTTCAAACTTTACCTTGCCATATTGGTTTTCCACCTCTATTAGAGCGCCATTCTTATTATAAGTAAAGTTCTCATAAGTTTTGTCATAATAATCAGTTCTTATCACACGTCCCAGTTTATCATAACAATACCTTGTATATCTGCCTCCCGGATGATTAATTTTTGTAACAAGACCAGAATAATCTCGTTCATATGTGCGGGTTAAAATCAAAAAAATTTACACGCTTTATTTTACCCTTTTGGGTTTCCTAAAAACACTCCGTCCAATACTTATATTTTTCACTTCTACAATTTATCTTCTGTAAATACTCCTTTTTTCTCTTTTCAAAAGTTCCTGTAGCAAAGCTCTTTTCCATTTCACTTGAAAAAAGGTTCACTAACTCCTTTCCTAAACTATTATATAAAATTGGTGTTATATCCTTAAATACCCCCTCAATCTCTTGTCTTGTCACATGCCTTTCATAATATTGAACAATGTCCTGATTCCAAAAAAACGCGTCAGAAAACTGTGCATCAAAATCCCATATTTCACTCGTCCAAAATGGCCTTTCTTCATTTATTGCAAGCAAATTATCGCTTTCCTTAAAAAGCAAAACTGAAATATACTTAAAGAATGAATATTTTATCGCTAAAGATCCTCCATAAATTTTATCAAATAACTTTACAATATTATTTCTATCAAATGCAATTGTTGTGTTAAACAAAGAAATGTCACCGAGTATTGTTTTATTTCCCATTTCCATCCGTTTCACTGTCTGTTCAACATAATATTCCATTACATATGGATATTTTTCTCCTACAGAATTTTTAAAATTTTGTTGATTAAAAAAAATCATAGAATTAAACTGACTATAAATATCTTCTGCCATTTTATTCTGATGCATGATTGCCTCTTCAATTATTCTCAAATAAAATGGCAATAAATATTCCATTAATTCCGGCTGAATATCTGATGAAAATCTACAATCATCCGCAAAATTTTGTAGGATTAAGTATTTTTCCGTAAATACCCCATCTATTTTTTCATTTGTAATAAAGCTTTTCAACACATCTTTATCTGTTTCATAAAGATCCATTTTTACCTCTGGTTTCTTAATTTTTATTGACATATTTTCGGCACCTTTGCATCTGTCGATTTTGGAGGTTGCATTTCTGATACTTTATTAATATTGGGATACTTATTATTAACAGCATCTGACATTCCCCTACTTCTTGCCTCATTTAACGCTTTTCTCAAATTATCAAGTTCTGCTCGTATCTGTTCATCATGTGTATACCATCCTTTACTTGGCGGTCTCATTTTTCCCAGTATTTGTTCTCTTATTCGATGCACAACTCCATGCGTTCCACCTGTTCATAACCAAGAGGGCAACTTAACTCCTTTACAGAATTCTACCTCTTTAACTGGTAATTTATTTTCTTGCCTATACTTCTTTAAAATCAATTAACAAACCATTTTTCTTGCATATATCTACGAACAATTCACTTACAACAAAATTTGTAATACTTTCTTTATCTTTCGCAATAAAAAATTCCTCTTCAATATCTCTTCTAAACTTTATAAAATTTAACACTCTCTCACCATCACTTAATGTACGATATGTTGATGCTTCTTTATCTATTATAGGTATACGTAGTATGATTTTAGCGGCATACCATTCTAAACTAACGTCTTGACAAACTAATCTACAAGAAAAAAACTTCATTTCTTCTCTCAATAAATTTCCAATTTTTTCAACAAATCGCTTAGAAAACAACAATGCAGATGGACAAAAAATATAATCTGTTTTCTCAATATTTTCCAGTGTATAACCAGTGCCCGCAACAAACTCCAATCTTCTTCTTTTTATTTTTTCTTCATTTCCTATGTCCAATCTAAAAAATGAAAAAATTTCATCATCATTTTTTTTAAATCCTGCCATACAATCAGGATGATTTAGAGTTGTATTTATTTTATATAATTTTAATGACATTTTATCACTCCTTTTTTTAAATTTTTTTTAACTTCGCTTTGTAACATTCTAATTTCTTTTTGAATTTTCCTCTTTCCCCAATTGTTTTCTTTAGCAAGCATGCTAATTGTATCCAATTCTTGACTAATATATTGATTGTACTCACTATGAACATTGTTCCATCCCACATGAAGAGAACTATTCGGATTTACTAAATCTATTCCCTGTGCCACAGGCAAGTAGGTCATATTGGTTGCACCATTAACATTCATTCCAGCTTCTTGAGGTATAGAATACTTATTCCAAACACTAACTGGAATAAGATGATGACGTTGCCATCCTTTTCTAGTAGTCATCCACGATGGCATTCTGCCTAAACCAAATGGATCAAGCTCACACAATGTATCATAAACATATCCATACAGAGTTGGATTACCACCTGCCAATCCAATCGGGTCCTGCTGCGTATAACATCCTTCCTCTGGCGAATAATACCGGAAACGATTATAATACAATCCCGTCTCTTCATCCTCATACTGTCCCTGAAAACGGAATGGAATTAAATTCTTTTCACCTAATGCTTCCTCCGTTTTTACACGCCCATAGATATCCAGATTTCTTTCCCAAACCTTCTTTCCCTCTTCATCATAGGCTTCCACTGGAGTTCCCAGATAGTCACTTACTAAAACTTCCCACATCAATACAGTGTGTTGAACCTTGACAATTCAATATTTCAGCCAATAAAAAAGGCATAAACCTGTTCCGTTTGGTATAATGGAGTTGTCAAGAAACCATTTTAACAAAGGAGATTTATTCCATGTCCAGTATACCACAAAAACATTTAGATGAAAAAGCCTTCATTGACTGTGTTCAGAGATTCTTTTCTAAACACCAGGTCGGCAGGCTTCTTGCCAAATGTAATGGGATGAAAGAAAAAGGTGTTTCTCCTGTTTCTCTGCTTCGTTACAAACTTAGCAACATTTTTGTCGGAAGAAGTATGTATATGCAGCAACGGACTGGCTCTTTTAAGGAAGAGTTTTCCAAGAACACGTTCTACCGTTTCCTTAATTCTGCAAAAACAAACTGGCTCCGTTTTACTTCCCTTCTTGCTGCTGATATCGTAAATCGTGACATCAAAGGCCTGACGAATGATAGCAGGAAAAATGTTTTCATCATTGATGATAGCCTGTTCAACCGCACCAGCTGCTGGAAAACAGAACTGGGATCAAAAGTTTTTGACCACACGGATATGCATTTCAAAAAAGGATTCCGAATGCTTACTTTAAGCTGGAGTGATGGAAATACATTGATTCCTGTAAACAGCTGTTTGCTGGCATCTGCGAAAGATACAAATATCATTGGTCCGGTAAAGAACTTTGATAACAGAACTCTTGCAGGAAAAAGACGCAAGCTTGCCCGGACAAAAGCACCAGAGGCAATGCTGAACCTGATTGGAGAATGCCACAGCTTATCTTATGATGCACTGACAGCCCATGTGGCCATTGTGTTTACCAGATATATGTTATTTGCAATGGAGCAACGTCAAAATGAAGATCAGAGAACGCTTGGGAAGTTGTTCTTCCTTCTTGTCGATGAAATGGCAGATATTACTTTCAACAGATCACTTGGTATTCTGATGGCTGCCTTAATGGCAAGCCTTCAGGAAATCTTAAAGCTCAGTGACGAGCAACTGACTGCTTTTACTGCTGATTTTGAAGCAAGATTACCAGAATATCTGCGCAATGCACTCCACCCAGAGATTGCAATGGCATAAATTACTATTTTGTTAGCTGAAATATTGAATTTTCAAGGTACGAACCCCATTTTAGGTATGGGAAGTCTTAGTATCTAATTTATAAGGTGTTACATATTAGTCACATTGAAATTGTAAATGTCCTCTCTTGGATTTTTAAATCCGCTAAACTCATCAACTTTTACAAGAGAAAATAAAAATCCTGAATTTGGATTAGGAAATCCTTTTTTTTCCTTTCTCAAAAAACCTTTTACTGATAATAAGTATTTTCCGGCAGGAACATCATATTTAAAATCTGAATATTGTATGTCACCATCCCCCGTCTTAAACGATATTGCTTCCCCACAAAATTCACCTTCATTGAATGTATAGAAGGAACCTATATCTGAAATCCAAAGTCCACCTTCTATTTTTAAATTAAATCCTTCAATCTCAAACTTTTGTTCCCACTCATCATTAAATGTATTATCATATCCTTCCAGTTTAATAAGATGTTGTCCCGAATTTATTTTCGAAATTGGAAACCAAATCCCTTCTTTTTGCATAGCTAAATATAATTTTTTATCCTTTTGAAATTTATGTAATAATTTTTTTGATCTAATTTTTTCTTTTTTCAAAAAATCTTGTAGAACTTCCATTGAAAATAAACAAATACCATAACTATATGTACTTAAAATCCTATCCATAGCACTTCTCCTTTTATATTAAAATAATCTCTCGGTATCTCCAAGCCACTAAACATAAGGCTTTCAGATTCCATTTTTGTTAAAATCCCCCACTTTTTATCAAAAAACACTTGATAAACAGCCTCAAAAATGCGGCGCATTGCGCCTGTTTAATCAGAAAGCATATTTGTTCTAGCACAGCCGGTAAATTTTTGATTGAAGGCGATTTTTATTGTCCGATAATTACATCTGTCATTTTAACTATCAAAACTTTCTTTTTGAAAATCTCTGTAAATATTATCCTGATCCAGATGCCATTTCCAGCGACACCTAAGACCTCATTGACCGTTTTAGGAACTTGGATTTTTCATACACAGATGAACTGATACTGAATAAATATTCCAAGTATGGTCCTGCCCTAAGAACTCCTTCCTGTATGCAGCATTCTTATCTTCTTTCCATTGATTTTAAAATTACATCTTTGACTGACTGGATTGTACAGCTTAAAATCTATCCGTTATCCCTGTCTGCAAAACTGGAAGAAAAATGAATCATGATGGTGTTGAAATTTCAAAAACAAGAATCAAGTTATGATGACCGTTGGCAAGCTACAAATATGGCTGTTCCTGTGAATCCCCATGTTCTGATTCAAAGTACGAAAGAACCGTCCATCTGGCTATGAAAGCCAATCCACGTCTTATAAATATACCGCCGCGCGGCAACGTAAAAGAAAAAAATACAATGCAAGAACTTCTGCTGAACGCTCGAATAAGCGTGAGAAAATAGACTTCAAATTAGAAAGCGGCAGACACCGCTCTACTAAGATGTGGTACTGCCGCCTCTATCACATCCTGATGTTACAGCATCTGGATGCATGGAATCTGCCATTTGAATTCCCCTCAGAAAGTTGGTTTTGAATGTAGCATAATCCTATAGATATCATACCTTATTTTTCGGTATAACAACAGTACTATGTCTATTTCTTGTACTCTTATTTTCAATTTCGGATAATATTTACTTGTCAAACTTCAATGCCAGAGTTTCGCTGGCATAATCAATCTGAATTCGGAGACATCATATAATGTATTTTTTATCAGTTTTACTTTTTTAAAATAGTTTCTACATTCACTCAAGTCCAACTATAAGATTAGCTATTTTATTCATCAAAAAGCTCTAATGCTTGTTCCTGTAATTTCATTCCAATATCCTCAAGCTCTCTCAGCTCTTTTTCACTAAAACCACTATTAAAGCAAAACGCACCAAAAATATCGACCATTGCCATCGCTAATTTTTTAGGTACTAATGACTTTCCTTTGTAATACTCTATTGCAAAGGAAAGTGCTTCTTGCACTTGTCCTAGCATTTCCCTGTCCAATTCTCGAAATGCTCTTAATTTCACTGGAACAGATTCCTCACTTACCAATCCAGTATATATAGTCTCTATAGCCTGCTCTATATCCATAAAAATACTCCTTTAGAAATCTCTATAATCACACTCTTCAATAACTTCAACCATTTTATATACTTATAAAATATAGTAACTCACTCTTCTATTTCTTATAAATTCATAAAACAATTACCTCTTTTTATAAGAATTTAACCATAATCAAATTTCCACATACTCTTCTTTTTTACTTTGTAAACTTCTCTAATATTTCATACCAAAAATACATTCAATAATATATTTTCAGTTAACCTGGACACGTTATTGTCAACTTATTTGCAGGTACTCTTCCTTCAACTAATACCTCTTTAGACGAAACAGCATTTGAATATGGTCTTCCTCTCTTCAATCCCGCTGCGTATAACATCCTTCCTCTGGCGAATAATACCGGAAACGATTATAATACAATCCCGTCTCTTCATCCTCATACTGTCCCTGAAAACGGAATGGAATTAAATTCTTTTCACCTAATGCTTCCTCCGTTTTTACACGCCCATAGATATCCAGATTTCTTTCCCTCTTCATCATAGGCTTCCACTGGAGTTCCCAGATAGTCACTTATAATACTGTAATTCCCATCCTTGGTGATTTTTCCTCTGGGAATAAAGTCATCCTGAAATACCCATGTAATCAGATTATCCGGTATATTTTCTCCCTGCCCTGCTTCTTTTTTGCTTTTTCCTCCTCTCGTTTTTCCAGCTTCAAAATATAATCCGCTTTGAAATCTACTTTATTTTCAGTTTTCCTTCTGCCCACTGTGCATTTCTCTTCCCATTCATGAAACAAGTTGTTTCCATTCCACAGGAATCTTATTACTTTTTGCTGCCTTCCCTCTGATACTCCTTTACTATGTATACTGGTTACTGACTTTTCAATCCTCCTGCCAAAAATATCATATTGGAAGCTGACACAGCTTTTGTCCGGTCTGGTTACTTCCCGGAGCATGACGTTTCCAAAATAACGGTACGTCCATGTACCTCCATCCGGTTCTATTTTCTTCGCCAGATTTCCCTCTTCATCATAGAAAAATTGCCTGCCCTTGGTTATAAGCTTCCCATATCCTCCCTGATATTTGTTCCGCTTTTCCTTCAAGTTAATACAGGATTTCTCTAAGCGGCTGCCCGCTCCGTAAATACGATCACTGCAATCTTTTGTTTCATACAGATTTCCTACAATATCTGTACTTCTAAAAATTGTCTCAAAACCAGATTCTTTTGCACTTACTAAGTTACTAAACTGATCATAAGAATACACTGTTGTTCCTTTTGTCAGTCCATTCGTAACCTTCCTATTGGTCTATTTGATATGTTTTTCTTCCAGTTTCAATAACAATTCTCTCAGTACCTTCAAAGCTACCGCTGTAGACGCTCCACTGGCATCCAGAAGCGGTGACAGTTCATTGATGTCGCATCCTACGATATTTAACTCTCCTACCTTTAAAATCGCATCCAAAAGCTGTAGGAAGGTCACGCCGCCTGCCTCCGGTGTTCCTGTTCCTGGAAATACGGAAGGGTCCAACACGTCCAGATCCAATGTGAAATACACCGGCTTGCCTTTTAACTTCCGGATTACCTCTTCCAGTCCTTCAAAATCAAACTTATGGGTAATCACATGCTCCTTACCCCACTGAAATTCTGACCTGTCCCCACTGCGGATACCGAACTGATAGATTCTGTCATCACCCACAATATCCCATACATGGTGAAGCACTGTGGCATGTGACAGGGCAGCCCCCAGATATTCTTCTCTCAGGTCAGCATGCGCATCAAAATGAATCACATGCAGGTCAGGATAATGTGCTGCCACACTTCTGACTGCACCTAATGTCACCAGATGCTCCCCGCCAATCATTAATGGCAGCTTGCCAGCCTGCATTACCTCTTCTGTAAAAGCCGTAATATCCGCCAGTGCCTTATTGGTATCGCCAAAACACAGCTCCAGATCGCCACCGTCAAATACAGCCGCATCTTCCAGATCAAGATCCTGATAAGGGCTGTAAGTCTCCAGACCATAGGATTCTGCTCTCATGGTTCTGCTGGCGAAACGTGTTCCCGGTCTGTAAGATGTCGTTGAATCAAAAGGCGCTCCAAAGATTACAATACGGGCTTCGTCAAATTCCTTATCGCATCCAAGAAAAGTCTCTACATTTCTCTCCATTTTCTCCACATCCTGTTTAATTAAAATTTTTATTTTCCACATCCTCAAGCATTTCTTCCACATAATTGGGAAGTGCAAATGCTCCTGCGTGGATTTCTTCATTATAATATCTGGTCTTTAGACCATATGCTTTCCAGTCTTCTTTCCTCTGATCCTTGATTGGATGATACTTCTTTGAGGCGAATCCAAAAAGCCAGTGACCGGATGGATACGTTGGAATATGCGCCTGATATACCTTGGCAATCGGAAAAGACTCTATGATTCTCTTATGTGCCCTCTGCATCGCATAGGCATCATCAGGATAAAAAGGACTCTCATGCTGGTTTACCATAATGCCATCGGCTTTTAATGCTTTATTACAGCTGCCATAGAATTCCTTGGTAAAAAGTCCTTCACCCGGTCCAAAAGGATCTGTAGAATCCACAAGGATCAGATCATAGGTATCCACATACTTCCTGATAAAGCGAAGCCCATCCTCATAATAAAGCTTCACCCTTGGGTCCTGGAATCCACAGGCTGTCTGCGGCAAGAACTCCTTACACGCCTTTACCACTTCTTCGTCAATCTCTACCAGATCAATCTCTTCTATCTGCGGGTATCTGACCAGTTCCCTGACTGTGCCGCCATCACCGCCTCCGATTACCAGTACTTTACGAACACTAGGATGTACTGCCATCGGCACATGTACCATCATTTCATGATAAATAAATTCATCCTTTTCTGTCAGCATCATATAGCCATCCAGTGTCAGGAATCTGCCAAATTCCTTAGATTCAAAAATATCAATCCTCTGAAACTCTGACTGACTCGTATAGAGCTGCTTATCTACCTGTATTGAGAACTTCACATGTTCTGTATGATTCTCCGTAAACCACAATTCCATATTTATCTACTCCTCACTACCATATATTTTTAGATATTTTTGAAACGAAACATTACATATACAGAATTGTAAAGCTTTAATAAATGCATAAACAGGCACTGTATAGCCGTCACATTTCACAATTACCTAATATATGGGTTTTTCACATTTATCTTGCAGCGGAACGAATACCTTCCATTACATTGAGTCGATTTACTTCCATATCTTCCGGTCCTGTCATGGAACAGCCTTTCTCCTTGGCATATACGATATAATCCAGAATATCCTGTGTGATCAGCTCGCCCGGTGCCAGAATAGGGATTCCTGGTGGATAACACATGACGAATTCTGCGCATACCATGTCCTTGCAATCCGCAAGCGGCAGAGACTGCTTAGGTGCATAGAACGCTTCCTGTGGGGAATAAATGACTCTCGGATTGATATATTCTGCGGTCATCTGCCCTGCCCTGTCTTTTTTATACAATCGTCTGATCTCTGCCAGCGCACTTACCAGTCTCTCAATATCCCTTGGTCTGTCACCCACAGATACATACGCCAGAATATTACCGATATCACCAAATTCTGTCTGAATATCATACTCATCACGCAGCAGATCATAGACCTCTATTCCTGCAAGTCCTACCGCCAGTGTATTTACGGAAAGCTTCGTTACATCAAAATCATATACAGAATCGCCATTTACCAGTTCACGGGAATATGCATAATAATCACCGATCTGATTGATTTCCTTACGGGCATATTCTACCATCTCTGTTACTTTGTCAAAGATCTCCTGTCCATGCAGCGCAAGATTCCTTCTGGAAATATCCAGACTGGACATCAGCAGGTAGGAACCACTGGTGGTCTGTGTCAGATTGATGACCTGCCGCACATAGTCCCCATTGATATCCGGACCCATTAACAGGAAAGAAGACTGGGTCAGGGAACCACCAGACTTATGCATACTGACCGCTGCCATGTCTGCGCCTGCCTCCATAGCCGTTATTGGTAAATTCTTATCAAAGTAAAAATGCGTTCCATGTGCTTCATCTACCAATACTTTCATGCCATGTGCATGAGCAAGCTGTGTAATGCCTTTTAAATTAGAGCATATGCCATAATAAGTCGGATTGTTAACCAATACAGCCTTTGCGTCAGGATTCTCTTCGATTGCCTTTTGCAGGTCAGATATCCTCATGCCAAGGGCGATTCCGAGCTCGTGGTTCATATCAGGGTTCACATATACCGGAACCGCACCGCACAGAATCATAATGTTAATCACACTTCTATGTACATTTCTAGGCAGAATGATCTTCTCACCACGCTTACAGACAGACAAGACCATACTCTGTACCGCAGATGTAGTTCCTCCCACCATGAAAAAGGCATGGGCTGCGCCAAAGGCATCTGCTGCCAGCTCCTCTGCTTCTTTGATTACAGAAACAGGATGGCAGAGATTATCCAGCATCTTCATGGAATTGACATCTACACTCAGGCATTTCTCACCTAAGAATGCAGTAAGATCCGGATTGCCTTTTCCCCTCTTATGCCCTGGCACATCAAAAGGCACCAGCCTCTGCGTCTTCATTCTCTCTAATGCTTCTAATACAGGAGCCTTACTCTGGTCTAACTTCATTTTCACATTATCTCCATTCGTTAAAAGATATTGGTACCGCTGAATATTTCAATCATTTCCTGCCTCAGATTGTTGCTGATCTGCAGACGGGTCTTAGGTGGAATCTCATAAATATCAGAGTTGAACAGATAATTCTGTAAATCCAGCTCCTTGATGAGCATCTTGGTATGGAACATATTCGCCTGATATACATTGATATCTACCGCATCATATCTATCCAAGGTATTCTTATCAATGTAATCCTGGATAGATGTCATATGATGATCCATGAATATCTTCTTACCTTCTACATTTCTGGTAAAGCCACGCACCCTGTAATCCATCGTGATAATGTCGGAGTCAAAGCTGCCGATTAGGAAGTCCAGTGTACTAAGGGGTGTGATTTCGCCACAGGTTGCCACATCAATATCTACACGGAAAGTCGCAATATTCGTTTCAGGATGATATTCCGGATAAGTATGGACTGTAATATGGCTTTTGTCCAGATGTGCCACAATCTCATCATTATGATTAGATAGATGCAGCGTATCTTCAAAAGCCATTGCTGCACTGGCTGCGCTGTCACAGCCTGACGGTATCATATTATCCTCTGCTATGAGAAAGGTCACGCTCGCTCCCTGTGGCTCATAATCCTGCTTGGATACGTTAAGCACATGGGCTCCTATCATTTCTGTCACATGGAACAGGATCTTGGTAAGACGCTCTGAATTGTACTGTTCATCAATGTAAGCAATATAATCCTTCTGCTCTCTCGCGCTCTTTGCATAACAGACATCGTAGATGTTAAAGCTCAGAGATTTCGTTAAATTATTAAATCCATATAATTTCAATTTGCCTTCCATGAATCTTACCCTTCCTCATATATGTTTTATACTTTTCAAAGTCTCATTTACAAAATAAAACAAGTGAGTACCGCACCGATACTCACTTGTCAATCTTTTCACATATTATATACAGTATGCACAGAAAAAATCCTGCGTTCCTTATGATATAGTGATTAGAGTCTATATAGCAAAATTCGTTTACTTTTACTACTCTTATTGATTTTCACAAGTGGGTCGTGCGTATAGCACATGGTTTATAGTAACCAACTTATAAAATACACATAGCCAATCAGATTTAGCTACAAATACGGACATAAGTCCAATCAATAAGGCTCCAATCGCCTTAATACTTGTTGTTATATTAAATATTCTCAACGAGTTTTATTATAGGGTATAACATACTGGAATGCAATCCCTTTTTTGCAAAATTCATGCAAAATCTGGAAATTACCATTACAGGGTCATCAGATAGCAATTAGGCAACACACCCCATTTCAGGTAAACGCTAGTTCAATACTCCACAACAGAGCACAACATACAAATTCTGTACAAAAAAACCGGGGAAGCATAAACTTCTCCGGTTTTCTATCCGTTTGAGCACTATATAATAAATTTACTGATTAGTTAGCCTTTGCAGCCTTTGCAGCTTTTAACTGCTCTGTCAGCATAGGAACAATCTTGTTTAAGTCGCCTACGATACCGTAATCAGCTACATCGAAGATAGGAGCTGTCTCATCCTTGTTGATTGCAATGATGATATCAGATTCTTCCATACCTGCCAAATGCTGAATAGCACCGGAGATACCGATTGCAAAATATACGTTAGGACGTACAGTCTTACCTGTCTGACCTACCTGCAGGTCTTTGCTCTTCCAGCCAGCATCTACAACTGCACGAGAGCAGCTTACTGTACCGCCGATAGCTTCTGCAAGGTCATCAAGAAGCTTGAAATTCTCAGCACTTCCTACTCCACGGCCACCAGATACAAGGATCTTAGCATCCATGATATCTACTGTCTCAGATAAGTTCTTAACTACTTTAAGGATCTCTACATACTTGTTATCAGGTGTGAATCCAGGATTGAACTCTTCGATAACAGCCTTAGCACCATCATTCTTAGGAAGCTTCTGCATAACGCCAGGACGTACAGTAGCCATCTGAGGACGGAACTCAGGGCAAGCGATTGTAGCGATTGTGTTACCACCGAAAGCAGGACGAGTCATCAGTAACTGATTATGCTTCTGCTCTCTTCCAGGAATCGGGTTGATAGGGAAATCACCAATCTCAAGGGATGTACAGTCTGCTGTCAGACCTGTATGGACTCTTGCGGATACACGAGGGCCAAGGTCACGACCGATTGCTGTAGCACCTACTAACAAAATTTCAGGTTTATATTTCTCAACAACAGATGCTAATGCATGTGCATAAGGCTCTGTTCTGTATTCCTTTAATTCAGGATCATCTACCAGGATAACTCTGTCTGCACCATATGCAGCAAGTTCATCTGCAAGATCCTTAACACCACTACCTACTAATACTGCTGTTACTTCTGTTGATAATTTCTCAGCCAGTCTTTTGCCTTCGCCGATTAATTCAAGTGCGATACCGCTTACCTTGTTATCTACCTGCTGAGCAAAGACAAACACGCCTTTATATTCTTCTAAATTCATGTTGAACCTCCATATTTAATAGCACTTCGTATGTTCTAAATTAATGCATTATTATTAGATCACATGCTTCTCTTTTAACTTGTCCATGATATAAGTTACAGATTCGGAAGGATCTAAAGTAACCTTCTCGCCCTGTCCTTTTCTTACCTTATCAGATGCTCTTGCAATCTGTGTAGGTGAACCCTTAAGACCAAGGTTAGAATCTTCAACATCCTTTAAGTCTGCTCTGCCCCATACGGTGATGTCAGCCTTGAATGCATCAAAAATTCCGCCTGGTGTCATATAACGAGGCTCATTTAATTCAGCAAGTGCTGTGATTAAGCAAGGCATTTTAGCTTTTAATACATGATATCTGTCATCATACTGACGCTCAACGATTACGCTGTCGCCTTCTACTTCGATCTTCTGTGCATAGGAGATTACAGGGATTCCAAGATGCTCGGAAATCTGAGGGCCAACCTGTGCTGTATCACCATCAATAGCCTGACGGCCTGTGATGATCAGATCATAGTCAAGGTTACGGATAGCGCCTGCAAGTGTCTGGGAAGTAGCCCATGTGTCTGCACCACCAAGTACTCTGTCTGTTACAAGGATTCCCTTGTCAGCGCCCATAGCAAGTGCTTCACGAAGTACTTCTTCTGCCTTAGGAAGACCCATTGTGATAACGGTAACTTCTGCACCGTACTGATCCTTTAATCTTAATGCTGCTTCAAGACCTGCTTTGTCATCAGGATTCATGATTGTAAGCATAGCTGCTCTATCAAGTGTACCATCAGGATTGAACTTAACACCACCCTTTGTATCAGGTACCTGTTTAACACATACTACAATTTTCATTGTTATTCTCCTTATCAAACTTAATTTAGGGTTAGTTACACATTTATACTAAAGACGTGCACTCGAAAATCTACGATTTTCTCGTTCGCGCGTTGCGTTGCAACGTGCTCTACGCCATTACAAGCAACTGTTTTTCTGCGAGCAGAAAACTGTTGCTTTCATGTCTAGCACGTCTTACTTTAACAGATTCGCGGAGATTACCATTCTCTGAACTTCGCTGGTTCCTTCGTAGATCTCTGTGATCTTAGCATCTCTCATCATACGCTCTACTTCGTATTCTCTTGTATAACCATAACCACCATGTAACTGTACAGCCTTAGTTGTTACTTCCATAGCCATCTCTGCTGCGTATAACTTAGCCATAGCTGCTTCTACGTTGTAAGATGTCTTATGATCCTTTGTATACTGATCCTTTGTGCAAGCTGCCTTGTATACCATGAACTGAGCTGCCTGAGCCTTTGTAGCCATATCAGCAAGCTGGAACTGTGTATTCTGGAACTGTCCGATAGCACGTCCGAACTGTTTTCTTTCTTTTACATATGCGATTGTTCTCTCTAATGCACCTTCGCCAAGACCAAGTGCCTGAGCAGCGATACCGATACGTCCACCATCCAGTGTATGCATTGCGATACCAAAGCCCTTGCCCTGAGCACCTAACATATTTTCCTTAGGGATACGGCAATCTGTGAAGATCAGTTCGTATGTGGATGAACCACGGATACCCATCTTCTTCTCCTTTGTACCAAAGCTGAATCCAGGTGTGCCCTTCTCAACGATGAATGCGGAGATTTCCTTTGTCATTCTGCCACGCTTCTCAACCATACCTGTGATAGCGAAGATTACATATACGTCAGCTTCTTTACCATTTGTAATGAAGATCTTGGAACCGTTAAGTACCCATTCGTCACCATCTAATACAGCCTTTGTTTGCTGTCCCTGAGCGTCTGTACCAGCGCCAGGCTCAGTTAAACCGAAAGCACCGATCTTCTTGCCGCTTGCAAGGTCTGGTAAATACTTCTTCTTCTGATCTTCTGTACCGAATGTAAGAATAGGATCACAGCACAGAGATGTATGTGCAGATACGATAACTGCTGTAGTACCGCATACCTTAGCTAATTCTTCTACGCACATAGCATATGTTAAAATATCGCAGCCCTGTCCGCCGTATTCCTTTGGTACAGGAATACCCATGAAGCCTGCTTTTGCCATTTTCTCTACAGTCTCTCTAGGGAAAACTTCTGTCTCATCCACTTCAATTGCAAGAGGCTTAACCTCTTTTTCAGCGAACTCTCTGAACAGAGCTCTCGCCATCTCATGCTCTTTACTTAATGTAAAATCCATGTTAAAAATCCTCCATTATCTATAATCTCATAAATCCGACCAAGGGAGCTGTCCTACCAGCTCCCTTGGCCGATCTTATATTAACTCTTATTTACTGTAATCGTAGAAGCCAGCGCCTGTCTTCTTACCAAGCTTACCTGCACGAACCATCTTTCTAAGAAGTGGTGAAGGAGCATACTTGGAATCGCCTGTCTCAGCATAGATTACTTCCATGATAGCAAGTACGATATCAAGTCCGATGTAATCGCCAAGTGCTAAAGGTCCCATAGGATGATTTGCACCGAGCTGCATAGCAACATCAATATCCTTAACACTTGCAACACCTGCTGCATATACGTTGATTGCTTCATTGATCATAGGGATCAGGATTCTGTTTACTACGAAACCTGCTGCCTCGTTAACCTCTACAGGTGTCTTACCGATTTCTGTAGCGATTGCCTTGATCTTCTCAACCAATTCCTTAGGTGTATTAGCACCTGCGATAACTTCTACTAACTTCATTCTGTCAGCAGGGTTAAAGAAATGCATACCTACTAAAGGACGGTCAAGACCTGCACCCATCTCTGTGATAGACAGAGAAGATGTATTTGTAGCGAAGATACAATCAGGTTTTACAATATCCTGTAATTCCTTGAATGTTGTCTTCTTGATTTCCATTTTCTCAGGAGCAACTTCGATTACCATATCACAATCTGTACAGATATCCTTTAAGCCAGTTGTGATCTTGGCAGCGATTGCATCTGCCTTTTCCTGTGTGATCTTTTCCTTGCCTACGAGGAAGTTAAGATTCTTTAAGATCTTAGCCTTACCGCCATCAGCAAATTCCTGCTTAATATCACATAAGCATACTTCATAGCCATCGGTCATTGCAAAAGCCTGTGCAATACCGGAGCCCATTGTACCAGCACCAATAATACCTACTTTCATTGAAAGTTCCTCCTTGTATTATGAATCATATATTTTAATTTAGTTGAATTAGCAATTCTTGAATGGCTCTTTTACCTTTTCCTTATTCTTGTCAAGGAAGAAAGCCATACCATACTTCTGATCTTCTGTCTCGAAGCAGTCACCGAAGAGCTTCTCTTCGATTACGATTGCTTCATCCATATCTGCGTCTAAGCCTTCGTTAATAGCCTTCTTGCAGTTACGGACAGCGATAGGAGCATTCTTTGCAATAGCAGCTGCCATCTTCTCTGCTGCAGGCATTAACTCTTCTGCAGGATATACAGCATTTACAAGACCGATTCTGTATGCTTCGTCTGCCTTGATATTTCTTGCTGTGTAGATCATCTGCTTAGCCATACCAGCACCTACGAGACGGGCAAGTCTCTGTGTTCCACCAAATCCAGGTGTGATACCAAGACCTACTTCAGGCTGACCAAATACTGCATTCTCAGAACAGATTCTGATGTCACAGCTCATGGAAATCTCACATCCGCCGCCAAGTGCAAAGCCGTTAACTGCTGCGATAACAGGGATAGGGAATGTTTCCAGCTTGCGGAACACATCGTTACCCTTCTTACCGAAAGCTTCGCCTTCAGCCTTGGTTAATGTGCTCATTTCTCCGATATCTGCACCTGCAACGAATGACTTAGCACCTGCTCCTGTGAGGATAAGGCATCTTACTTCGTCAAGGTTTACAGCATCCAGAGTTGCGTTTAATTCATCAAGTACCTGAGAATTTAATGCATTCAAAGCCTTTTCGCGGCTGATGGTGATCTTACCAACTGCGCCGTTCTGCTCATATACTATATATTCCATGTTTGAATCTCCTTAATATTAGTCTCTCTCAACGATTGTAGAGCAGCCCATACCGCCACCGATACAAAGTGTTGCAAGACCCTTCTTAGCATCTCTCTTCTGCATCTCATGAAGCAGTGTAACAAGGATACGGCATCCGGAAGCTCCAACAGGGTGTCCAAGTGCGATAGCACCACCGTTTACATTCAATACATCATTGGAGAATTTCAGATCAGCCTGTACTGCTAATGACTGTGCTGCGAATGCTTCGTTAGCTTCGATCAGGTCGAAATCATTGATATCCATACCAGTCTTAGCAAGAACCTTCTTTGTAGAAGCTACAGGACCAACACCCATGATAGAAGGATCTACACCGCCAAGAGCACCAGCTACCCATGTAGCCATAGGCTTAACACCTAATTCCTTAGCTTTCTCTTCGCTCATAACAACGATTGCTGCTGCACCGTCATTGATACCTGATGAGTTAGCTGCTGTTACGATTCCGTCTGGCTTGAATGCAGGACGTAACTTAGCGATACCTTCCTTTGTTGTGCCAGGACGAGGACCTTCATCTGTATCTACAATGATTGTTTCTTTCTTCTTCTTAACTTCTACAGGAACGATTTCATCCTTGAACTTGCCTTCAGCCATAGCCTTCTCGCATTTCTGCTGTGACCATGCTGCGAACTCGTCAAGCTGTTCTCTTGTAAGACCATACTTCTCTGCTACGTTCTCTGCTGTGATACCCATATGATAGTTGTTGAATGCATCCCATAATGCATCGTTTACCATGGTATCTACTAATGTAGCATTGTTCATTCTATATCCATAACGTCCCTGCATAGCAGCGTAAGGAGCCATAGACATGTTCTCCATACCACCTGCAACAACGATATCAGCATCGCCTGCCTTGATCATCTGTGCAGCCATGTTTACACAGTTCAGACCAGAACCACATACAACGTTTACTGTAACTGCTGGTGTTTCGATAGGAAGTCCAGCCTTTAAAGCTGCCTGACGTGCTACGTTCTGTCCTAAACCAGCCTGGATAACACATCCCATATATACATGATCAACCTGTTCAGGAGCTACGCCTGCTCTTTTAAGAGCTTCCTTAATAACGATAGAACCAAGTACCGGTGCCGGAGTTGTGCTTAATGCACCGCCCATTGTACCGATTGCTGTACGACATGCGCCTGCTAATACGATTTTCTTTGACATTGCCAATTCCTCCATTTGTTTTAAAAGAGTTTCTGTTTTTCGCTTGATTGTTATTTTTATCACAATCATTGTTATTATTTTATCACATTGTTAAAAAAAAAGCAATCTATTTATCTCTGATATTCGATATTTTATTAACAAATTTTTATCATATTTTTTGTGGATTATTCAGAGTGCTCCGAAATGCTGTTACTCCTGCTTTTTTCATAAGCTTCTACCGCAGGATCACGCATTTTGTACTGTCTTTTCCATTCCTTTGTCGCATCATCACGCACGACTTTACTTCTGTGTGCGTGCAAAAAACGTGCAAGCTGGTAGAAATCTATCCATATCTCATTATCGCACTCTTTCTGCGACTCATCAAAAATAAGCTGTAAGCCTGCGTGCAGATGTACTGTCTTGATATTATTCACATTCTCCGTATCACTGTAACCGGTATGCCCCATATATCCGATCACATCACCTGCTGTCACTACATCTCCTTCCTCCAGACCTTCTGCATAAGGTCTGTTCTGACGCAGATGGGCATAATAGTAATATCTTTTCTTATCAAAACTGCGTATACCAATACGCCAGCCGCCATACCGGTTCCATCCAAGTGCCTCTACATAACCTGACTCGGTTGCTATGACCGGCGTTCCCACAAGCCCCATCATATCATGTCCCAGATGCGGTCTGCGATATCCGAAGCTTCTGGCTGCGCCAAAATCATCATAATCCTGATAATTAAAGCCCGCCGCTATGGGAGAATAGGCCTTGAGACCATATTGACGATTCCATTTTACGACACCTTCTTTAGTCTCTTCCTCTATTTCATATTCCCCCAGCATGCCACTCAATACAGCACCATATGCCTCATAGTAATAATTAAAATACTTATATTTATCCGCCAGGTCTTCTCTGCTCACAGTCTGACTGGTCAGCTCAGCCGCAATTTCGTCTATATATTTCAGCGACTTATCATCAAATTCTCCCCCTCCCCTGACTGCTGCATAGGCAAGAAGTGTAATCCAGTCAAGATGCACTTTCTCCTGATAACTTTCAATGTCCATTCTGCATGCCTTTTGCAGCGCCTGTGTACTGGCGTTAAACTCTACCCATTTAATATAGTCACCACTTACTGTACTCGCCGATTCATTACACCTTATCTGGTACAAAATAATTCCAATGCCTATCACAAGAGCTGCGATAATGGCTATACCTTTCTTCGTCTTCACCTGATACCTCATGTTTTCAAGCCATTATTACAATATATGTGTCCGCAGATTATGATATGTACACAAAAACAGGTACCGGATTGCTCCGATACCTGCATATGTTTCTTCATTCAGTTGTATTAATTCTCCGGTTCAATTAATCCGTATGTATTGCCTTTACGCTTGTACACTACATTGACCTCATCTGTTTCTGCATTGCAGAATACGAAGAAATCATGTCCTAACAATTCCATCTGGATACAAGCATCTTCTGCATACATAGGTTTGATGTCGAACTTCTTGGTACGAACGATCTTGATATCGTCTTCTTCATCCTCGTAGTCCTTGTCCAAGAAATCTTTTCTCAAGCTTGCTGCACCTGCCTGCTGCTCTGCTCTGAACTTATTCTTATATTTCTTTAACTGTCTCTCTATCACCTCTGCTGCAAGATCGATGGATACGTACATATCATTGCTGACCTGCTCAGAACGAATGATATTTCCCTTAATAGGAATGGTGACCTCTATCTTCTGTCTCTCTTTCTCAACACTAAGTGTTGCATGTACCTCCGTTTCCGGCGTGAAGTATTTCTCCAGCTTGCCAATCTTGTCCTCTACTGCTGCTTTTAAGCCTGCCGTTACATCGATGTTCTTTCCGCTGATAATAAATTTCATGATGCCACATCCCTTCGTACTTATTATCATAAGCTGTTATAACAACTTATGATATATAAGAGATTTATGAGATTGTATCTCCTTGCCTCTCTTATATTGTATATTGATTATATCATACCCAGGGATTTTTTCAATATTTTTTGTGCTATTTTCCAAATTTTATAATAAAGAAATGAAATTTTTATACATTTTTTGACATTAAAATTGTCAATCCCATTTTGAGTTTTTTTGACAAAAAGCAAAATTTTATGAGTCCTGCACAAAACGCCTGTTTGTAAAAAGACACACCCACATCCACTCAAAACGCCTGTTTTTTATGTGGATAATGTGGATAACTTGGTGTATAAGTTCATTTTACTAGATTTTGAGCTTTTTACCATGTGGATATTTTGTGAACGTATAAAAAAATGACTGTTATGTCACATTTACAATTATTTACAAATTTGTGCATTCTGCTAATATCTGTAACCTGGTTTCTTTGGCTTTGTCTTGTACATAAAAGGATGGGGTCTTTCGACCCCATCCTTTATTCTATCCTGCATTAGAAAATTCTTCTTACTGCAAGAATACTTCTGTAATTTGCGTTAGAAATGATAATTCCTGTCTTGCTTGTACTTGCATGTACGATCTGTCCATTGCCAATGTAGAGAGCTACATGACCTGAGTAACATACAATATCACCAGGCTGTGCATTTGCCAGACCGCCTACGTCATATCCCCTGCTTCTCAATGCGGAAGAGGAATGAGGAAGGCTGACACCAAAGTTCGCATATACGCTCATAACAAATCCGGAGCAGTCTGTTCCGTTTGTTAAGCTTGTGCCGCCATATACATAAGGATTACCAACAAACTGTGTTGCATAATCTATAACTGCCTTGCCCACCTCACTGCCGGCTGAGCTTGCTGCTGTAGCCTGTGCAGCTTCAATCACTGCTTCTGTCTGAGCCTGCTTCTGTACAGTCTGTTCTGCCGCCTGAGCCGCTCTGGTCGCTTCTGTTGCAGCAGCTGCTGCTCTTGCTTCCTCACGCTCCTTAGCTTCTTCTGCCAGACGTGCTTCTTCTTCTGCCTTAGACTCTGCATGCACGAAATCAGTTCTCAGATTTACATATTCTCTGGATACGTAGCCATCGCCTTCTTCAATTGCTACTTTAACCCAGCCATCAAGTTCTTCTACAACAACCAGTTCTTCTTCAATAGGAACAAGTCCCAATACTGCTGATTCTGTACTTGCTTCCTGTCTAACCTTCAGAGTCGTTGTATTAACAACTGCATAAGTAGTACCTACCTGCTTAGCCAAAGCCTGTGCTTCATCACCTGTTACACAATACTCAGCCTTTACATATCCGGTACAGTTACCTGATGTAATCTTATACCAGCCATTTACTTCTTCTTCGAATTCACCAACAGACTTATCATATAATTTACCTACGATTTCGCCGTCTTCACTAGGAATACTTCTTACATTCACATAGTTATTAACCTGTGCAATAACCAGACCTCTGAAATCCTGTTCTTCCTCTGTGGCAACTTCTGTTGTTTCCTCTTCGGTTGCTTCTTCTGTCGTCTCTTCCTCTGTATCTTCGGATGTTTCCTCTTCTACAGTCTCTGTCTGACTTTCTTCAGAAGATTCTTCACTGGATTCCTCTGTTGTATCTTCTGTATCTTCGTAAGTATCTGTTGCAGAGAATCCTGCACTCAGACTGTCTGTAATGCTCTTCGTCTCGTCATTATCTGTATTATCACCAGAAACAGAATCAACCAGTGCCTGTACTACGTCAGAATCAACAGTTGTCTCCTCCTGCATAGGTGTCTCTGCCATGGCTACCTTCTCAGATGCAATGATAATATTAGGCTGAATACCGGAAGCGCTTTCCAGATACGCAATGTTCTGAATAACTTCCTGTGTAAGTTCCTGTATTGTTGTTCCTTCCTCAAGAACGACTGCAATACCTGCTGCCGGCAATGTGGAAGACTGATTAATCTTTGCCTGTAAAGAAGTATAATATCCGGAAAGAGCGAACGTACCTGCCAAAGCGCACGCCGCAATTCTTATACCGTGTTTATTCATTCATTTCTTCCTCCAAAGTATATTGAATACCCTCATAAAATTTGTACAATCTTTGTTACGATTTGTTACAAATTTGTTACGTCCAAGAAATAAAGTAACATATCCTGTAACAAATGTCAAGTTTTAAGATGTACCATTTTTTACCATGCAGGGAGAAATTATGTCAACTGTTTTGTATATTTTGACGAATATTATACTTTATTAAGATAATTTTGTGCCGAAGTGACGGCATTTGCCCCGTCTGCAACCGCAGTTATGATCTGTCTCAGGGCTTTTTTCCTAATATCGCCTGCTGCATATATACCATCAACAGTAGTCTTGCAGGATTCATCCGCCAGCACATATCCCTGTTCATCCATTTCCACCAGTCCCTGATATAATTCTGTGTTAGGATGGATTCCTACTGCTATAAATACACCGTTTACTTCAATTTCAGACTGAGAATCATCCTGATTATGGTATACCAGAATTTTTTCTACCATATCCTCGCCCTGGATTTCTTTTACCTCACAATTCCACAGAATTTCAACGTTTTCCATAGACATGAGCTTCTTCTGGAGACTGTCTGCTGCGCGAAGTGAATCCCTTCTGTGAATCAGATACACCTTACTGCATAATCCTGCCAGAAAGATAGCATCTTCCACGGCTACATCACCGCCGCCTACAACTGCCACTGTCCTTTTCCTGAAAAAGGCACCATCGCATGTTGCACAATAAGATACTCCCATTCCTGCCAACTGCATCTCGCCCTTTACGCCAAGCATGGCATGAGTTGCTCCGGTTGCCAGAAGAAGTGTCTTCGCCTCATAGTCACCTTCTTCTGTATGAACAATTTTGCAATCTTTCTTATCTTCAATAGATGTTACATTTGCAGTCACAAAATTCACACCAAGACTGTCTGCGTGTTCTCTGAATTTCTGACTGATCTCACCACCGCTGATCTGAGGCAATCCCAGATAATTGTCTACTTCATAGGTTGTAAGTACCTGTCCGCCACTGATTGGGCTTCTGTCAAGAACTGCCAGTGATAATCCTGCTCTTACTCCATAGATTGCAGCACCCATTCCTGCCGGTCCTGAACCAATAATCAGCATATCATACATATTAAATCCACCCTCCATCCAAAGTAATAATCTGTCCTGTCAAATATTCATTTCCTGTACACAGCTGCACTACAAGCTGCGCTACTTCCTGTGTCTTGCCCATTCTGTCTGCGGGAATCTCCGCAATCAGTTCCTGTCTTTCTTCTTCACTGAAGCACTTGTTCATATCTGTATCAATTACGCCGCAGGCGATTGCATTGACCTGTATATTGCTTGGTCCCAATTCTTTCGCAAGAGCCTTGGTAAAAGAGTTCACACCGCCCTTAGAAGCTGAATATGCCACTTCCATGGAAGCTCCTACATTCCCCCAGACTGAGGAAATATTGATTATTTTTCCCTTCTTACGATGAATCATACCAGGCAGTGCATTTCTGCTGGTAAGAAAACAACTATCCAGATTCGTACGCAGCACCTGCTGCCATTCTTCATAGGTCATGTCTGTCAAAAGCCCTATATAGGATATTCCCGCATTGTTTACCAGAACGTCCAGATATGGAATCTCCCGAAACATATCCTGCATTGCCTTTTCCTCATAAACAGAAAAAGCATAGCACTTGCAGGACACCTGACAGGTATTCTCCAAATGACACGCCAGTTCTTCCAAAAGTTGCATATTATGATGGCAGGTCAAATACAGGTCATAGCCTTCCTGTGCCAACGCAGTCGCAATGGCGGCACCTATCCCTCTGGATGCACCAGTCACCAATGCCTTTTTTCTCTTCATAAAGCTGCATACTCCTTTCAATCAGTGCATTTTGCTAAGGTACATACACTGATCATCATTCTAAATGCCAAGCATCCTTCTTGCATTCATACTCCATAGTATAACATGCTTCTGTTTGCATTGTATATGTAATTTCAGAAGGCGAAGCGATTGCAATCAGGATCAACCAGTTCCTGTTCGGCAAAAAGGCGGTTGACCACACTCTCATACACTGCCAGTTTCTCGGCTTTCTGAATCTTTTTCCTATATTTGTCAGGCTCTGTAAACAGCTGACTCATATAGAACCACAGCTCTTTCATGCGATACATTGCATTCTTCTCACCGGAGAGTACTCTACTGTATTCTTCCAGTATCTCATCATGAAAAGCCCTAAGGGTGTCCTTGTTTATGTTCGCACCATTTCTTATCGTCAATACAAGTCCCGGATCTGCAATCAAGCCTCTTCCCAGCATGCATGCCTGCAATCCCAGTAACTGTTCCGATACTCTCTTCACATCCCCCACGCAGAAGAGATCTCCATTATAACTGACCGGACATTGTAATTTATCCAATGCTGCCTTCACCGGCTCCAGTCTCGGTGTGTTTTCATAAAAGTCCTGTCTGACTCTTGGATGAATGATCAGTTCTGCTATTTGGTAGTGACTGTATACTTCCAGAATATCTTCCCATTCCCAATCCTGCTCCATACCTATTCTTGTCTTGATAGATACCTGGATTGGACATTTTTCAAAAATCTCTGCCAGCATTTGGTCAAGCTGTTTCGGGTTCTCTAATACTCCTGCTCCCTTATGTTTGGTTGTTACCGTTGCAGATGGACAGCCACAGTTCAAATTCACCTCTGTATATCCCATCTGCGCCAGTTCCTTTGCCATTTTTACAAATTCCTGAGCAGAAGATGTCAGTATCTGGGGAATCACCTGCATTCCTTCATTATGTTCCGGCAGAATCTCCTGTAATTCCTTGTGACTCAGCGCCTTATCCTTATGGGTAGAAATAAAAGGCGTATAATAACGGTCAATTCCTCCAAAATAATGAAAATGCGCTCTTCTATATATATAAGTAGTGATCCCCTCCATGGGAGCCATTTCGTAATACATACTTCTCCTCCATTGGTGTCTTTATAAAACAAAATTCCCGGAAAATCTTGATTTTCCGGGAATTGATGCTTCTTCAACCAAAGTAAAGAAGCGTTTAACCCATTTTTAACTAATTCTCATCAGAATGAATCAATTCCCTTATTTCATTATTACGGACAGCCTCCGCAATCTCCTGTATCGTATCAAAGTTTCCGTTAAGAATAATCCCTCCGGTTGCAAGATGGCTTGGATGGTGGAAATCAGATCCGGACACCAATATGAGATTCGGATACTTCTCTGCAGCAGCCTTCGTTTCAGCCGGATCCTGAATCCAGTTTTTGTTTCCATTATAAAATTCAAACCCATCCAAAAGCTCCGGATAATCCATACTGCTATATCGTACAAAATCACCTTTATCTTTTTCAAACCGTTTCCTAAATGGATGTGCCTGTAAGATAATTGCACCATATTGGCGAAAACATGCGAATGCATCCTGTATGCTTCTACTGTATAATTCCGGCTCCTTAAACAGCATACTTTCATCCATTCCAAAAACAAGATAATCATTGTCACTTTCTACGTTGCGGTATTCTATTCCCAGAAAAACCTTCATTTTTCCCTTTGCTGCTTCTGATTTGGCGGTTCTGTAACCCTTCAGGTAGCAATCAATTTTATCATTCCATGTCAGATTACCAAGACTGTTAAAATACTCCCTGTGGTAATGGTCCGTAATAATAATCCCATCATATCCGGCCTGTTCATACAGCCTTACTGCCTCCTGTGCACTTACCTGGCCGCAACTGCTTGTTTCACTTGTATGCACATGAATATCAAGCTTAAACTGTTTCTCCATTTGTATTTACCTCCCTTAAGTTCATTTTACCACTTTATTCTTTATTCTTTTACCGCTCCCATTACAATACCAGTTACAAAATATCTTTGTAAAAAAGGATAAATAATCAAAATCGGAAGCATAGATACTACTACTTTGGCAGAGTTAAATGTCAAACTTGACATTTTCATCTGCTCGTTTAACTGTTCCTCTGTCATAGATGCCATCTGTTCCGGATTTAAATCCACTACCAAAGATTGTATATAAGTCTGTAATGGTAACTTTTCCAAGGAATTTATATATATTTTTCCGTCAAAGAAAGCATTCCAATGATTAACCACACAGAAAAGAACAATTGTAGCAAGTGCGGCTTTTGACATAGGCAGAAATACTTTAAGCAGAATCTGAATTGGATTTGCGCCATCAATAATCGCAGCTTCTTCTAACGAATGTGGTATTGCCTTAAAAAAATTCATCAACAATATTACGTTAAATATCGGTACAGCACCAGGTAAAATTAATGCCCATATAGTATCCATCAAATGAAGGCTTTTTACAAGCATAAAATTAGGGACAATCCCACCATTAAACATCATCAGAAAAATAATAATCCACATATATCTGTTTTTGGCAGGAAATGCTTTTACATTCTTAGACAATGGATAAGCCATAAGAATTGTTAACACCATGTTCAGTGCAGTTCCCAAAATTACTCTTTCAACAGAAACCATAAAAGAACGGAAAAACTGTCCTTCCTCTAAAATAGCTTTATAACCAACCCAGTTAAATCCAATTGGAATAAGACCTACCTTTCCCATTGCTGCACTGGTTTTATCACTAAAAGAAATCGCAACTGTATTCAAAATCGGTCCGAGGCAAATTAACCCACACAAAATCAAGATAGCGCTGAGTATAATATCAACTGGTGAATATCTTTTTTTTCTACGTACATAAGCTCTCCGCATTCCTCTTTCCTCCTTAAAAAATTCGGTATCCCGCAAACCGGTCTGCCAGCTTATAGGACAATGTCAACAGAAGAAAACTGATTACCGATTTAAACATACCTACTGCCGTACCGAAACTATACTGCATATTAGTCAAACCAACACGGTATACATAGGTATCAATAATATCTCCCGTTTCATAAACCAACGGACTATAAAGATTGAAAACCTCATCAAATCCGGCATTCATAATCTGCCCCATATTCAGAGTCATCATTAAAATAAGCGTTGGCAAAATTGCAGGAAGTGTAATATGCCATATCTGATTCCAACGGTTTGCACCATCAATTTGGGCTGCCTCATAAAGTCCCGGGTCTATTGCTGTCATAGCTGCTACATAAACCACTGCATTATAACCAAATTCTTTCCATACATCACCTAGTATTACAATCGTTCTAAACCATTTATTGTTTACCAAAAACATCTGAGGCTCAATTCCAAACAATCCAAGCAGACTATTTATAACTCCTGTGTATGATAATAAATTACTAAACATAACTGCAAGAATAACCCAGGACAGGAAATGGGGAAGATAAACTGCAGTTTGTACCATTCTTTTCAAACGAACATTTCTGCATTCATTTAGTAATACCGCAAATGCAACTGCTGCTACCATTCCAATGACTATTTTACAAACGGCTATCACTACCGTATTTGTCATAATTTGCCTGAAATCCGGAAGAATAAATAACTGTTTAAAATTGTCAAAACCAATAAATTCCGAATGCAAAATTCCCCTAATTGGTTTAAAATCCTGGAAAGCCATTATTACTCCGCCAAGCGGAATGATATGAAACAAAAATAGAAAAAACATTCCGGGGAATAGCATTAAATGATAATATTTTTGATTTGCTTTACTTTTCATCTCGTTTTCCTCTTAAATAAACGGCGCGGTTAGCTTTTAACCGCGCCCACCTTTTGTTATTTTATAATGTCCTGTACTTCCTGGGTCAGAGTATCTCCACCAAGCTTTTTCCACTGTTCAACAAATTCATCAAAATAATCCAACGGTTTCTCGCCTGTAATAATCTGCAGATACATCTGTTCTTCCAGCTTATCCAAAGTAGGTCTCAACTTTGAAGAGGATTTTGTTGTATAATAATAAGCCGCCTCAACCGGATTATTTTCCGGTGTATCTAAAATATTGGAAGCCACATATCTGCCATAGTAATCGCGGAAGTTATTAGGTGCATTTGAATCTGCGGGGTCAACACCATCTGCAAACTTCTTAGCTCCCTCTGCTTTCCATCGGTCATAATCTGTAGTTGTTTCATCAGCTTCCATTACTCCATTTTCTACAAGACCTTTACAAAGTTTTCCAAGCTTAGGAACAACATCATAATAATCCAGATTGAATCCACCTGTAGGGAATAATGCTTCTCTCGAAACCCCCTGATCAAATATAGGCTTAACCGCTGCAAGTCCTTCTGCGTCAATACCTCTGTAAATATCATATTCCTCATTAATAATCTTAAGAAGTGCTTCAGGATTCTTACAATCTTTGCTTACAGCAACCAAATCTCCTGTAGGAGTCGGTACAAGATGATTATACTTTCCTTCCGCATCCAAAGGTGCATTTACTGCAACCAGTTCGACTTCTGGATTCTTAATATAAATATCAGGACTCTGACCCCACCAGGGTGCAAACCATGCTCCTGCAAGTCCTGAATCTATAATTGCATCCGTTTCGCCCGAACCTACTCTTGTAATAAACTGTTTATCAATAAGACCTTCCTCATACATGTCTCTGAGAATCGCAAGACCTTCCTTCATTTCCGGAGCAATAGAACCATAATAAACCTGTCCCGATTCATCTTTCATCCATTGAGTAGGATATGCACCAACACTGTGGAAAATAGGTTCTACACCAAACTTGTTTCCATATCCGGCAACAGGCTTTGTTGCATTTACAGCAAGACCAATTGTATTTCCTTCACCATTACCGCCGGGATCCTTTTCCACAAATTCCTTTAAAACGAATTTCAATTCATCCATGGTTTTAGGTACTTCCAAACCAAGTTTATCCAACCAATCCTTACGCAGCCACAAAATATCGTGTCCATAACCTATATTTGCCGTAGAAAGTGCATACAGTTTTCCATCAATAGTAAGTGGCTCTAAATTACGTCCTTCAAATGTTGCGTAGGTACTCTTCAAATAATCTCCTGCATATTTTTCATAAACATCTGTTAAATCTGCAAGCATACCATTTTCTGCCAATTCTCTGAAGGTAAGGTAATTTGTAATATACATGATATCCGGCAGATTTTCGGAAGCAATATTCAAGGAAAGTTTATTATTATATTCACTATCTTCTGCCTGCCATGCAATCTTCACATCAATATTTAAATCTTCCTTAATTAAATCCAATACAATATTTTTTTCAGGAGATTGTCCTTCTATCAAATGTGGATTTGTGACCATTACTTTTGATATTGAAACCTCTACCGGTTCTTTATATTTTCCTTTTGGCGTTTCCTCTTCTGAATTGCCTGCTTCTGCTGTGCCATCAGTTGTTTCTTCCGTTGTCTGAGCAACTGTTCCATCTGTTGTTTCCTTACTTGAGGTATCTGAAGCTGCCGTACCACAGCCTCCTAATAACATCCCCGCTGCCAAAAAAAATGCTACTGCTTTTTTTACACGCATATTTCTTCTCCTTTTATTTTTTATAGTCGGCCATTTGAAGCCCATCATATGCTACTGTAACTTTATAAGGTGTTTTTCTCTTTTCACATTCTGCGACCATTTCTTCATGGATAAAATCCTGTTCCTGATTAATATGTGTCAGATATACCTGCGTTCTGTCTGTAAGTGTTCCCTGCTGATAAAGCACATCACATAAATAAAAGACACTATTTAAATCAAGATGTGAATATGGTTTATTTCCTCTGTCTGCACTTCCAAAAGTACTCTCAATAATCAAATAATCAAGTGCTGCATCTTTAAGGAACGAACGGGTTTCTTCGCCGTAAAATCCTGTATCAAGCGCATACAGAAATTTTTTACCATCTGGAAGTTCAATCAGATAATTTGCTGAATTTGCCTCAAGATGTCCCTTATGTTCTCCTTTTACCGGAGTCACCAAATAATCCCCGATTCGCTCCTGTTTCCAAAAATGAAGCTGATGAAATTCAAAATCATTTTTCATAGTGTCCGTAAAAAAATGTTCACTATCATCAAACCCTAAAGCATCATATTTTTCTATTAGCTTATATGCATCACCATTTAAATAAATATGTACTTTTTCTCCATTGGTCCTGCTGACCAATGATTTTAAAAATAAGTTAAACGGGCTGAAGTGATCGTCATGCGTATGTGTAATCAGGAGATATTTTAAATCAAATAAATCCGTATGATTTCTGATACATTCCGCAAAAATATCTGTTCCAAAATCAATCATCATTTCATCCGAAACACGAAAACTGGATCTAAGCCGGACATCTTTTCCACCTGTTTTTCTTGCATGTTCACAGATTCTGCATCTACAAAATGGAGTAGGTATTCCTTCTCCTGCACCGGTTCCCATGAACTGCATCCTCAACTCATCCATATCTTCCTCCTTTACTCGAAAACAATCCAATTGCTTACTGCTATTTGATTGTATGAAAAAGAAAATCAAAAGTAAATGACTCCTTTTTACATTTATTGTCCGAAATTTACATCTTCCTCAGTATTCTTGTGAAATATCTTACGTCATGTTATACTTAGCTGAAATTAAATACTTGCCTATGGGAGGTTTATTTGAATGAAGAAAATAAAAAATCTATTTTCTGCTATCAACACGAAAATTACAGTGCTTTTTTTACTCCTTTTTATTCCTCTTTTTCTGGCTGGATTCAGTATTTATAAGTATGGATACACATCTGTAAAACAGGAAATTACAGACTCATCCACTTCACAGCTTTCTTTGTATGCACATTCCTTATCTGATGAAATAACCCGCATCCAACTTTCCTGTTACCAATTAGCTTCTAACGAAGATATTAACTATCTTGCAAATGCATATAGCATCATGGGTGAATATGAACGTTCTCAATATATTCTTCGAACCGCACAACTTCTTTCCATATTGCAAAACAGCAGCAGTTTCATCGAAAGTGCTGCCATTTACATCCCTGCAATGAAAAAAACAATCTCCGTTAACGATTCCGAACCCGGAATCATTTTTGAGGATTATATGAACCACCAGGGTAAAAAGGATTCTCAAAATAATTCTATTTATTATGAAAAAAACCAGATATGTCTCTATATACAATGTCCCATCATCCTTACATCTGAATCCGACCTTTCGGAACTGTTTGTATTGAAAATCACATTTTCTAACCGTGCCATTGAAGAAATGTTAAAATACTATACTCAGTTTCCGGACAGCTATATCATACTTTCCTCAGATGATGGCAGTTTTTTCTTAACTTCTGACCTCCCATCTGAAAAAGAATCTCCAAGTGAGTTAATGACAACCGTCACGACTGTCGAGCATACAGGTCTTTCATTAACTTCTTGCATTTCAACGGCACAGCTTTTTGGCAAGATAAAAGATTATCGCTTCATCTGGTTTATCTATTTCCTGCTGGCTCTGCTTATCATTGTCCTGTTCAGCTTTGCCCTGCACCATATGCTTAATCGCCCGATCCGATATCTGATGAATGCTATCAAAACAGTAGAATCCGGCAATTATCAAATATCATCCAAGCCCTACCAAAGCCGGGATGAATTTCGTACACTCTACAAAGCTTTTGCAAAAATGGCACATAATCTGGATGACTTGATTCATCAGGTTTATGAACAAAAAATACTTACGCAGAAAGCAGAATTAAAGCAACTCCAGTCTCAGATCAACCCGCATTTTTTATACAACAGTTTCTTCAATATTTATCGTTTGGCTAAGGATGAAGACTGTGATAATATTATCGTGTTTTCTCAATATCTCGGAAAATACTATCAATACATTACACGAAATGCATCCTCGGAGGTTCCCCTTATCGCTGAATATGAGCATGCACAAAACTACTGTAATATCCAGCTTTTCAGATTTCATGACCGACTGCAGATTGAGATTTCTCCTCTGCCGGAAAGATTTCACTCTTTAATGGTTCCGAGAATTATTATACAACCAATTATAGAAAATGCTTTTGAGCATGGTTTGCAAAATGTAGATGCGCCCTGTATCAAAATAGATATCTTGGAAGAAAATCAAGTTTTAACTATTCGTATTCAGGATAATGGTCCAAAGCTTTCTCCTGAAATTTTTGAAAATTTATCAGAAAAACTTAATACTACAGAGCAGACTCTGGAAACAACAGCTCTTATCAACATTCACCGTCGTCTTCGAATGAAATACGGTCCCTTTGCCGGTATTACGCTGACACAGGAAGGCGTCTGTGGACTAACTGTCAGTATTCACATTCCAATTAACTAATGAAAGGAACATATCATGTATAAATTATTAATCGTAGATGACGAACACTATATTACAGATGGACTTTATCGCACCTTTTCTTCACTTTCAGAATTTTCACTGGAGATATACAGAGCATATTGTGCCAAACAGGCATTGGATTATTTCACACGCTACCGAATGGATATTATTATCACAGATATCAATATGCCCATTATGAATGGTCTTGAAATGATTGCTGAGATAAAAAACAGATGGCCGGACTGCAGAACAATTATTTTGTCAGGTTATAATGACTTTGAATATGCAAAAACAGCCTTAAAATATGGCTGTGACTTTTATATTTTAAAAAGTGATGGTGACGTCCCACTGATTGATGCTGTATCAAACTGTATAAAACGTCTGGAAAAGTCTATTCAGGAAAAGCAGTGGACCTTACAGCTTGAAAGTGACCTCTCTAAAACCCACTCTCTTTTGCAGCAAAACTTCTTAGCCAAGCTTGAAAAAACACTTCTTTCCTCAGATACATCTGTTTCAGATTATATCAAAAATGCAAGCGAAGTGGGAATTACCTTTATTTCAGATGAACCATTTTTTCTGGTTGGATGCCGGATTGATTCTCCTGTTTCACCAGAATTGTCCCTTCCCTCCCTGCTCATAGAAGTGAATATTATTTTACAAGATTGTCTTTTGAACAAAGCACAATGTACGCCCATATATTCTGAGGATTCTGAATATATGCTTTGGTTAATACAGTCCTTGGAAGGAGAAGCTCCTGAAACATTTTTGCCTTATATCAATGGTTCTTTAGAAAGGTTTCAATATACCTGCCAAAGTAACCGCAGCATTTTATTGTCCCTTTTAACTGAACCAGACTTCTTTTCTTTCCATGAGATTCCCAAATATTGCCATAAAATGCGCTTTCTCCTCATGTATCGATTGAGTAAAAGCGAAAAAATGGTATTAAGCTCCACTCACTTTTTTGCTTCCTCTTCCAATATTGTTGACTCAGAAACTACTCTGCAATACCTGAACAATTTAGAGCAGAGTCTAATCCAGAACGATAAGGAGATTTTTCATCGACTACTGATTAACCTTCTTGAGAAGATGACCGATTATACGAATCCTGATTTGCAATTTTTATTATTTCATAATTTACGTAATATTTTTTTCAACGCCATTTACAGAAACAACAGACAAAACGATTTTATCTGCACCTTTCATAGTATGTCTTTTTTTCACATTCCTTTTGAAAAAGCTTCCGCTAATGCAACCGAAACTTTTCTTTCGATTGAAAAATGGCTTTTCTCAGAAGATATGGATGAGAGTGAAAGTATCAGACGCTACAACAAAACCATAAAAACAATTCATCGCTATATAAAACAACATTTACAGGAAGACATTTCTCTTACCACACTTGCGGAACAGGTCTACCTAAATCCGGTTTATTTATCTCGCATTTATAAACAATTGACCGGTCAGAAACTCAGTAACTATATTACAAGGGAGCGAATTGAGCGGGCGAAAACACTCCTTGCTGAACCTCAATACAAAATAAACGAAATTGGTTATCAGGTAGGATATGAATCTCCTGCTCATTTTTCCAGAGCTTTCAAAAAAACGGTAGGTCTTACTCCTGCCGAATACCGTGAGAGCCTTTTATAAGAAATGCCAGTTCGGTCACTAATAAAGATTCTTTTTCCTGCTGATTTCTTCTCCCTGAGACCTCCCTCTGCTGTCCATCATACAACAAAAGACAGAAAAAGTCGGGCATACACCTGATGAAAAGATTATGCTATATTTATAGCAGAGAAAGAGAGGGATTCACATGATTGGTTGGAACGAAGGGGTTACAAATGCAATTTCCTACATTGAAGAAAATCTGGATAAGGAGCTGGATATCAAAGATATTGCTGACAAGGCATATGTTTCCGCTTTTTATTTTCAGAAGATATTTCATGTATTATGCGAATTTACTGTTGGGGAATATATCCGAAATCGCAGGCTGACACTTGCAGCCGAAAAGCTTGCATCAACTGATGCCCGGGTAATCGATGTGGCTCTGAAATACGGATATGACGCTCCCGACAGCTTCGGGAGAGGTTTCTAAAAATGAACATCAAAATAGGAACCGCATTGATTTACGCTTCCTTTTTTCAGCATGGAATTTTTCTCGTGCTTCATGTTATTCAGTTCTTAGTTTTTGCGGCGAAGCCGATAGTCTCTTGTTTTTTGCGACAAGTAATACCCAGTACTATTTGTCGCAAGCAACAAATATCTGGGCAAGGCTGCCGCCCTTGACCTGCTAAGGTGCTTCGCCCTTAACCTGAGCCGGAGTCTTTCTCCAGCACCTTGCGTAAAGTTCTGCCTTTACAATCCGTTCAAGGTTGCACCTCGAAACTCTGCTCGATACAAAAAAGGATCATTACCTCTATCATGTGATAATGGTTTAAACCATTTATTATCTCTTTGAGAACGTTTTGGTATCCTGAAAAGCCCGGAAATATAGGATTTGTGGCAGTTGTTGTTGCATACCTGTTGTATACGGTGAGTTGCTCAAGGCTGTCCCTGACTGCCGCTAACATAACTACTCTCTGTGGTTGTTTCCATAATGGAAAATACCACTTACTCCTGTAAACAAAATTACTAATCAAAACTTTTTCAAGAAAGGACTCATATTATGAAAATACATTTTGCTTATTACAACCAATTCAAGAACGGCATCGATATTGCCTTTGCTGATAATACCATGCTCTTTTTATCCTGTAAAGAAGCAGAGAGAGGATTACATACTACGCCGAACTCTCAGAGATTAGTTGATAATCTGGCGATTGAAGATCCACTCTCTTATGCTGCTATGGCTTTGGATGAGGAGCTGCAGGCTTGGGTGGATGCTATGGATGAGGATTGGTGTCCATAATAGCACTATTTTTAGCATATTACTAATCTGAATACATTACATAATCAAACGCGCATAATAATCTTCGATAATCTGTGGTATTACCATTTGTTACACTCATCTCTTTCAGATATGGTTCTACCTCAGTCGCAGATATATTTCCTATCATCAAAGCATATGCGATAATTTCATTTTTATATGTCATTGCATAATTTTGATTATTTAATATATCTATCAAGGATGTTTCCTTAACTTCAAATCTTTTCTCGACCAACGCTTTAATACTTTCAAGTTTTGTACATTGCTGTTTTTTTAACTTGTCAACTTTTTTAATCGTAGGGTCAATCTTCGAAAAAGCATAAATTGGAAAATACTGTTGTGATTGAATCATAATTTTATCTATCAGTTCTAGAACCTGATTATTATCTTCTTCAATTATCGAAAAATAATTTTTCATGATTTCTGGAGCTGTCTGATAAGAATAAGTAATTGATTTTTGAGAACCTATCGCCAACACTTTATCGCAATTCTGCAATTCATCTAAATCATCTGTTATACTTACTTTGATACTTCCACCAGCATATATTTCCTTTACAACATTTTGTACTTTTCTTACATCCATTGCAGATACTGGCAATTGTAGTTTTGCAATGCTTGTATATATTGCCTTGTAATTATCAGTTTTTATTCTGTTAATTCTGATAGTAGAAAACCCTTCAACGTCTATATCATGCTCAGTCACATCTAAATTGGAAGAATTTTCACAATAGTCAACTAACAAAAAGTGAGACCTTACCTTTTCTGCTTCTATAGAATTAGGTTCCACATACGTAAATATCGTTTTTAAAATATCCTTTATGTTTTTATCGCCTATGTTATATCCTATAAAAATAAACGGATTATGTATAAATAACGACAACAGTTGAGCTCTGATCAATTCATATTTCTCGTTAAATTTTTCATAATCCTGCTTCGTTATAATAATTTTATCTGGATGAAAAGCACATCCATGAATTTTATATAAAGAACCATATGGATTACTTAACAAGATATCATTTCCAATTAATGGTTTGAAATCAAAGATATCCTCTAACATAGTATCGTAGTTCGTTGTAATAATGGAACTTATGTTTTTTCTAGCTTTCTTTAATTCAGCAATTTCATCACTTTGCTTATAATCCAGACTTTTGAAAATCATAGAAATATAAATTTTGAAACGACTTACCGCAACATTATTCTTCATATTTTCATAAAAAATATCATTTACTTCTTTAAATTTTCCATTTCTATCTAAAACAAGTTCTTTATTAAATTCTTTTTCTATGTCACTTGCTATCGATTCATATTGATAACTACCATCTACATAATGATTTGCCTTTGTATCAAAGTAGAACTCATCATTACCTTTTAAATCATAACAAATTTTTTTAGCAATTGATCCAGCTATATGAATTTTTTAAATATCTCATACTAAGTCCTGTACCTACAAATAATACAGGATGATTTTTAAATTGCATTACAAATTCATCAATATTCAAATACTTTTCCTCCCTATATAGTCAAGTTAAATTTCCCATAAATATGGGATTTGTTGTATTTATTTCTCAGATAGATGAGCCTCGGCATGGACATTTTCCTCCTTAGCCAATCTCTGCACAAACTATTTTTCATTCATAATGCCTTATACACTTTAAATCACACCGCCAACACCTTTAAACTTTTCTACAAAAGCCGATATTTTTTCAAATACGCTTTGTTTTTTCGTATGATATTGAGGATTAAGCGGACTCATTCTAGGAAGAATTTCATTCAAATCTGTTCCATTTTCACTTGCATATTCTTTTCTTAATGAGGTCAAAATATATCTTTTTGCAGCTTCCTCGTTAAGTTTCTCCTTCATTATCAATTCTTCTGCTTCTCTCTTTTGCTCCTTTTGTGCAAATTGAAAGAATGCATCAATAATACTTACTTTATCTTGTATTTCATCTAAATCTGTCTGATTAATAAAATCAATAATCAGGCTTTCCTTTGCACGATTTCCAGTGCTGGATCTTATGATTCGGCGGATTTCATCAATCAATGTATTTTTATCTTTTGTATTTTTGTTTTTTTCATAAATTAATTCCAGAATATAATCTAAATTGATCTCTTGAGATTTTAGTAAATCAACTTCAAAGACAACATCATCCCAGTCTATCTTGGAATTATCTTTTTCTTTTCCTTCTCTTTCTCGACGAATCCATTCTCGAATATCATTATATGTAGAACGATAATCTTGTATCGTTCTTTCTTCTAATATATCCACTGATTGCATCGCTTTAATGTCTTCATCACTAACAAAATGTGTTGATTTAAATGCTTCTATAGCTTCTAAATCACTTAAATCAATCTTCTGCAACTCTTTTAAATTTGTGAACTCATCGTAATTTTGCAGTATATTTTCTATCTTTAAATATTCGCCAAATAATTTTACAAATTCTTTTTTTTCTTTCTCCGTAGTAATTTCATCCACATCTGCAAAACGGGATTTCAATTCACTAACAACCTCAACATATCCTCGACGAGCTTCGCCTGTAACGATATCCTTAAAGCCATTCATATATTCCTGATAGCTTTTCTCTAAGACTATATTTTTTGTGTTATCATCGCCAAAACACTTTATTGCATCAATTGTTGCTTGTTCTAAGTCTCTGAATGTAACAATATTACCAAATGTCTTTGTAGAATCATAAATACGGTTTGTTCTGGAAAAAGCCTGCATAAGACCATGATACCGAAGATTTTTATCTACAAACAGAGTATTTAACGTCGGTGCATCAAATCCTGTCAAGAACATACCAACAACAATCAAAAGGTCTACTTCCTGACTTTTTACTCTATTTGCAAGGTCTCTGTAATAATTTTGAAATTCTTTACTTTCAACTCCAAAATTGGTTGTGAACTTTTTATTGTAATCGTTAATAGCCATTGTCAAGAATTCCTTTGCACTACTGTCCATTGCAGTTGGTTCAAAGGTTTCATCTTGTATTTCCCCGATTGCATTCTGTTCTTCATTCGCTGCAAAAGAAAAGATAGTTGCAATTGTAAGTGGCTTTTCGCATCCCTTTTGCAAATTATTCAATGACTCATAATAAAGCTTTGCTGCTTCAACGCTACTAACTGCAAACATTGCATTAAATCCCTTTGCACCGATATGAGCACGATGTGTTTTTACTCTGAAATTATCTAATATATATTGAGATATTTCTCTTATTCTTTCCGGATGTAGCAATGCTTCTTTAGTTTCTGCAGATGTCAATTTTTTCTCGTCCTGTTCCATCTCAATCTTTTTAAACTTTGGACGAACATCATTATAATCAACTTTAAACTTTAAAACTTTTTCATCTCTAATTGCATCTGTAATAACATAGGAATGTAACTCTCTGCCAAATACTGATGCTGTTGTTTCAGCTCCCAAAGCATTTTCAGGAAAGATAGGTGTCCCCGTAAAACCAAATTGATAATACTTTTTAAATTTCTTTTTTATATTTTTCTGTGCTTCTCCAAATTGTGAGCGGTGAGCCTCGTCAAAGATGAATACAACCTGCTTATTATAAATCTCTAAATTTGCTTCTGCTTTTATAAGGTTATTCATTTTTTGAATAGTAGTAACAATGATTTTATTATCATCTTTCTCAATGTTACGTTTTAATCCGGCGGTATTTTCCGAACCATTCACACTATCTGGTGAAAAACGCTGATATTCCTTCATCGTCTGGTAGTCCAAATCTTTTCGGTCTACCACAAAGAATACCTTATCTATATAATCCAGTTCTGTAGCTAGTCTGGCTGCCTTAAAACTCGTTAGTGTTTTTCCTGAACCAGTTGTATGCCAGATATATCCACCACTTTCTGTTGTTCCCCACTTTTTAGTAATATAAGAACTTTTAATTTTCCACAGGATTCGCTCTGTTGCTGCTATCTGGTACGGACGCATAATTAATAAGTTATTACTTGAATCAAAGACAGAGTAAGTCAGTAATACTCTTAATATTGTATTTTTTTGAAAAAATGTCGCAGTAAAATCTTTTAAATCTTTAATCAGTGTATTATCTGCATTTGCCCAGTTCATCGTGAAATCAAAACTATTCTTATTTCTTTTTGTTGTATTTGCAAAATACCGGCTATCCGTACCATTGGAAATTACAAATATCTGCAAATATTTATATAAAGAATTATCTGAGTTAAAACTCTCTTTACTATATCTGTTTATCTGATTAAAAGCCTCACGAATAGCAACTCCACGTTTTTTAAGTTCAACTTGAATCAGTGGTAATCCATTTACCAGAATGGTCACATCATATCTGTTCGCCTGCGTTCCTGTTTGCTCAAATTGAGAAATAACCTGTAATTTATTTTTTGCTATATCCTTTTCTTCTTTCTTTACAATATATATATTCTTAATATGACCATCATCAAATACAAAATCATAAATGTAATCATCATGAATTTTCCGGGTTTTGTCTATGTGATTATCACTTGCTTTATCTAAATATTCCTCACAAAATCTCATCCATTCAGAATCGGTGAAATTCACATCGTTTAATATCTGCAACTGCACCCGCACATTCTCAAACATTGCTTCCTTTGTTTTCAAATCCGGCAAATATTCATATCCCTGATTTCTTAAATCTTGTATAAATTCACGTTCCAAGTCTGTTTCAGTCTGATATGTACTGGTTTCACGCACACACGATGCATATTTTTCATATTTATCTAATACAATAAAATTATTTGTTTCAGCGATTGGACTATATTCATACATTATTCTGGCTCCTTCCAAAATTGTGCATTATCAATTAAATGTTTAAACAGAAATTTCACTGTTTGCTTTTCTGCTTCTGTTGGCTCTTTTATTTCTTCATTCAATAAGGTTCTATGACTATAAAAATTCATCACACGTGTTGCATACACCTCTTTGTCATCAGGTAATAAATCTGACCACTGCTCATATCCTAGAAAATTGGCCGCCTTTTCATATAAATTTCGCAGCAAAGTAAAATGATATTTTTCAATCTTATTTTCTTCAATAGCTCTCTTAAGTATCCCTATCAAATGATGATGATAAGCAAAATTTTCATTAGAATCACCAAATTTTGTATCTAACTCATAACTTCCGTCCTCATTTTTTCCTAACATAAATCCACTCTTTTTCTTTTTAATATTCAGTTCGTTATATAACACATTATAAAATAGTGGACTATGTGTTGTAATAATGAATTTCAAACCGGATTCACTTTTTCGGATTACAGTCGAAAGATTTACTGACATCTGAATCAAATGATTATCATCAAGCGAAGTCACTGGATCATCAATAAATATATATTCTAACTGATTCAACTTGTCCGTCTCCCTATCGCTTTTCTCTGGCACATTTAGTACTGATACAACCTGTTCTAACAAACTATAAAAAATGCTCCAGACAAAATTACTTTCTTCACCTTTGGATATCTTAATATTTTCAATATCTTCATCATTTCCCTTTTTCAATGAAAATGTAACCTCTGAAAAATCCTCATTAAATTTTGGTGTTAATGCATTATTATTAACGTACCCTTGAAAATTACTAATCACATTTAATTCCTGTCCCTGTTCAGCAAATACCCACTCCGTAAATGCATTTGGATGGATTTTCAATTTTAAATTAGTATCGTTATCCAAATCATTATCCCAATAAAATAAATCTTCCGTAAAGGCATTATAATATAGTATCTTTTTACTTGCTAAACCTGCCTCTTCTTCCAATTGATTTTTAGGAGCAACTAATTCTTTAAACGCTCTCGAAAGTCGTGTTTTTCCAGTACCATTAAAGGCATATATTAGTTGAACTTTCTTGTTACTATCTTTTAATTCTTGTGCAATTTCATCTAAACTTTTCCCCATAATTAGTATACCTCTAGTTCTTCATTTAAAATGATAATAGTTTATCTCTATAATACTCGTATTGTTTTTGTCTCGCTTCTATTTCGGCAGGCAGCCCCAGAATAATATCATTGCAAAGTGTATCGAAATGATTCAAGACAGAAATAACTTCTGCTTGCTTTTGAATATTGGGAAGTGCAATTTCAAGACTAAGCACTAACGAAGAATTCAAATCACCTCTTGCTCCTTGTTTTCTGGACAAGAGTTCCTCATATTGATTACAGATACAATAATATACATATTTATATAAAGCACACTCTTCATTAATTTCAAGGTTCAAGCAATGCTGATTTGTTGTTAATGGAATTTTATTAATTGCACATCTGCCTGCTGTTGCACCTGAAATTGCAACAATAACACAATTTTCCGGCATCCATTTTACTGCTGTTTTCTTAACCGCCTCTTCAGTAATGTAAGTGTCTACTTCATAAATCTCATTAAATCTCACATCCTGAGTACGAAGCCATGGAATATCACCATTTTCATAATATTCATTTCTAGTTTTCGTTGGTGTTCCTCCAGAGCAGCTTTTCACTACTATATCACTCAATGTAACAACCGCATATCCAAACACATATTGCAAAAGTTTAATTAAGCTCTGTCTGTCTGTCTGTCTGTCTGTCTGTCTGTCTGTCTGTCTGTCTGTCTGTCT
>OATT01000169.1_pt1 | contig 73768 bp, 73 predicted proteins | sample 1476071 | NCBI WGS metagenome assembly OATT01 (sample SAMEA2579989, study PRJEB22360) | human gut metagenome | biome: human gut; feature: human-associated habitat; material: faeces | place: Denmark | collected 2008/2010 | reverse complement strand
CTTTCCAAAGAACCCACCGCCGGCATGAACCGGTTCGTAGCCGCACCCACGGCAGGAGCCTGCGGCGTGGTGCCGGCAGTCTTTCTGACATATGAACAGTTTTATGGGATACCGGAGAGAACGATGACCGAGGGGCTGTTCATGGCCGCCGGGACCGGTCAGGTCATAGCCCGCAGAGCCAGTATCTCCGGTGCACAGGGAGGCTGTCAGGCGGAGGTCGGGACTGCGTCTGCGATGTGTGCGGCGGCACTGACCTCCATCCGGGGAGGGAGTAATGAACAGATTTTATCGGCAGGAGCATTTGCCATGAAGAGTCTGCTTGGACTGGTCTGTGATCCTCTGGGAGGACTGGTGGAAATACCGTGTATCAGAAGAAATGTAACGGGAGCCGTCAGCGCAGTGGCCTGTTCAGATATGGCGATGGCCGGAATTCTTACGAGAGTGCCCTTTGACGAGGTAATTGATGCCATGGGAGAAATCGGGGAAATGATGCCTGGAGGACTCAAAGAGACAAGTCAGGCGGGACTTGCCGTCACAGAGACTGGGAAAAGGGTCGCTCTCGATCTGGCCAAGAGGAATCAGACGCCCCAATGTTAAAAAAACCCGGCCTGTAAATGATAAGGCCGGGTATCAATATCTTTATTTCAATTTAGTAACGGTTCTGGCTGTTGCACATCCTGATTTTTTCTTCTACAACAGCTGCCATTGCTTCTTTTGCTTCCTTTGTATAAATCCTTGGATCGTTGGCTTCAGGATTTTCAACCAAAGTTTTTCTCAGTTCCTGAGAATAAGGAATTTTTAATTCTGTAGCAATGTTGACTTTACAGATTCCAAGCTCAATGGCACGCCTCACAGCGTCGCCCGGGACACCGGATGCGCCGTGGAGCACAAGCGGTACAGATACTTCCTCACTAATCTCTGCCAGACGGTCAAAGTCAAGCTTCGGTTCTTCTTTATATAAACCGTGGGCAGTACCGATGGCTACGGCCAGAGAGTCAATGCCTGTGCGGGCCACATAGTCGGCAGCCTGTGCAGGATTTGTGTACATGGAGTCTTTTTCGTCTACTACGAGATCATCCTCGCGTCCGCCTAAACGTCCGAGCTCTCCCTCTACGGTAACGTCGTGGAGATGAGCATAGGCCACGACTTTTTTTACTTTTTCTATATTTTCTTCATATGGAAGGCTGGAAGCATCAATCATTACAGATTTTGTGCCCAGGTCAATAGATTCTTTAATGGCGTCAAATTCTTCGTGGTGGTCCAGGTGAAGTGCCACCGGAACATTATATTTTTTAGCAGTTGTCTCGACGATCGCCTGAAGATAATCACGGTTTGCATAAGAAAATGTGCCCGGAGTACCTGCCAGAATGATCGGAGAGCCAAGCTTTGCAGAAGTCTCTGCCACGACCTGGATCGTCTCTAAGTTGTGAATGTTAAATGCCGGCACGGCATATCGTTTTTCCTGTGCATCTAATAACATATGTCTGGTTGATACCATCTTACTCATATTCATCCTCCTAAAGCTTTCCTGCTTTTTGTCTTAGTTTAACCATTTACATTATAAAAAAATCAGCTGTGAAAATCTTTTCAAGTTATGAAAACGGATGAAAATCATGTATAATAAAAAAGATCTTTCACACAGACAGGAGGACGAGTTATGATTATTGAGATAAACAGCAAGATTGCCGAAAATCTTTCCAAGACCGAATTGGGAGTTGTCAATTATATTAATGACAATGAAGACAAGCTCTCAGAACTGTCCATCGTAGATATTGCATTTGAAACATTTTCTTCCCCGGCAACTGTGTCCAGAGCCATCCGTAAATGCGGGATCAATGGGTTTAACGAGCTTCGGTATAAATTAACGGCGAAGACGGAAAATACAGAAGTGAAAGACTTGAATGAAATCATGAACAAGTCTCTGATTGAGGCGACTTCCGTGATTGAGCACATGTCTATTCCAAATGTGCTGAATATTCTGCACACCATGAAGGATGCAAAGAGGGTCCTGATATTCTCCAGGGGACCGACACACCTGGTGGCACAGGAACTGAGCATGAAGCTTCAGGTACTGGACTTTTTTGTGGTGGATGTGGAAGACCCGCAGATTATGAGAATTATGTCGAAGAATCTTCAGGAAGACGAAGTCGTAATCATTTTATCTCTGAACGGAGAGACGAAGGAATTGATCGAGTCGGCGAGAAATGCAAAGCTTCGGGGCTGCAAAGTGATCACTCTGTGCTGCAGCAGCTCCAGTGAATTGTTTGAGTATTCGGACTATACATGGCTTGGGTATAAACATTCCCATATTGCGATCAGAAACTATGAGGTGACATCCAGGCTTCCGCTGTATATCATGTGCAGAATTTTGGTGGATTTCCTGGTAGAAAATATTGAACACAGGGATTAGAAAATATAGAGGGAACAGAGAAAACGATAAATTTCTCTGTTCCCTCTATATTATTCTTATTTTGACTTTAATATTTTATAAATTTTAAAAAGCAGGACAGTTGTCGCTATGAGAGCTGTACATAAAATAGCTTTGATTAAAAAAGAAATTATGAAAATTGCTGTTGGCAGTAAATTGTAAAGTATATCCATGGATGTCTCTTTTCTTTTTTGATATTGAGAGTTTCTTCTATATTTTACCAATAAAAAGTAACTATTGTAAATTTTATTTCCAAAACAGTAATTTAAAGTTTATTTTCAGGATATGAAAAGATTTTCATGGAATACTTGTCTATAATGAAAACTGTAAAAAGAAATTGTATTCTATGGAGGAGCAGTATGATTTATACCTTAACTACAAATCCTGCCATCGATATGAACATATCCACAAAAGGAATGGAACGTGCCAAGGTAAACCGTACATTCGATACGGTTTACACACCCAATGGAAAAGGTGTCAATGTGACTCTTACATTGAAACATTATGGGGTGGATTCCACGGTAACCGGATTTTTTGGAGGATTTTCGGGAAAATATATTGTAGAGGAACTGGAAAAGAGACAGGTTCCGGTGAAACCGGTCTGGGTTGATGACACGACAAGGATCAATATATTTTTGAATGATGGAGAGGGAGAATTCAAATTTGTCAACAGCGGGTCCTTCGTGGGGAGAGATCAGCAGGACGAGATGCTGCATCTGTTTGAGACGGCCGAAGATTTGAGCTGTCTGGTGATCAGCGGCAGTCTTCCGCCCGGAATCGAACCGAGTTTTTATGAAAGCATTTTATCCATATGCAAAAAGAGGGGCGTCGATGTTGTACTCGACATCAGTTCTCCGAAACTAAAAGACTTATTGAAATACGAACCTTTGCTGATCAAACCCAATGACGAAGAGATCGAAGAAATCTTCGGAATTAAAATTAAGAACGAGGAAGATATCCTTCATGTTCTTACCTTCCTGAAAGAACAGGGAGCAAGAAATGTACTGCTGACGCTCGGAAGCAAGGGAGCATATTTCAGCAACGGAGAAGATGTTTACTATTCATCTTCCCAGCCGGTTAAGTTATTAAGCTCGGCGTGTGCGGGAGATGCCGCACTGGCAAGCTTTTTAAGCCTTTGGCTTGGTCATCCGGAAAATGTTGAGGATGCATTGAAGCGTTCTGCTGCCACAGGGGCAAACGTGGCGGAGAGCAACGCGCTCGGTGATTTTGCCAAAGTAGATACTTACTTTCACAACATCAAAATAAGAAAGGTGGAGAAATGATATGAAAAAACTATTAGGTGTTACAGGATGCCCAACCGGGATCGCCCACACTTACATGGCTGAGGAAGCTTTGAAAGAAGCTGCCGAAAAGCTGGGTGCCGAAATGAAGGTTGAGACAAACGGAGCTGTCGGTGTGGAGAATGAACTGACTGCTGAAGACATTGCAGAATGTGACGGAATTATCGTAGCTTGTGATAAAAATGTAGATATGGACCGTTTTAACGGTAAACCGGTCATCGAAGTGCCGGTTGCAGACGGAATCAGCAAGGCAGAAGAATTAGTACAGAAAATGCTTAATGGAAATGTTGCCGTAAGAGGCGGACAGGTAAAAGCAGAGGGTACAGAAACAAAAGCAGAAGAAGGAAAAGATTCCATCGGACATCAGATTTATAAGCACCTGATGAATGGTGTATCCCATATGCTTCCGTTTGTTGTAGCCGGCGGTGTCCTGACAGCAATCTCTTTCTTATGGGGTATTTATTCTTTCGATCCGAGCTCAGATCAGTACAATGTAATCGCTGCGACGATCAAGACAGTCGGCGGTACTTCTATGGGAATGATGGTTCCTGTGCTGGCGGCATTTATCGCTCAGTCCATCGGTGACCGCCCTGGTATGATCGCAGGTTTTGTAGGCGGTATGATCGCCAATAATACCGGTTCAGGATTTATCGGAGCCATTATCGCAGGTTTCGTTGCAGGATATTTTTGTAAATTTGTTGTAAATGCATTAAAAGGACTGCCTAGACAGTTTGAAGGTTTAAAATCTATTTTCTTTATACCAATCATTACAGTGGCGGTTGTAGGTATTCTGATGCAGGTTACTGCTGGGCCGGTTTCAGGCATCAACAAGGGAATGATGGACTTCCTGGCAGGACTCCAGAACTCAAGCCCAATCATCTTAGGACTCGCTGTTGGATGTATGTCTGCATTTGACATGGGTGGTCCGGTAAATAAAGCTGCATATGTAACAGGAACAACACTTTTAGCTCAGGGTAACTTCTACTTTATGGCAGGTGTATCTGCGGCATGTATCACACCTCCGCTCATCATCGCACTTGCAGCTACTTTCGCACCGAAGAAATTTACTAAGGCTGACCGTGCGGCAGGACTTGTAAACTATGTATTGGGATGTACCCACATCACAGAAGGTGCGATTCCATTTGCGGCAAAAGACCCTGTGAGAGTACTGCCGATTCTGATGGTAGGTTCCTCTATCTCAGCGATTCTTTCCTACGTGATGAAAGTTCAGGTTCCTGCACCTCATGGCGGATTTTTAATCCTTCCGTTAGTACATCCGGCTGTAACATGGGTATTATGTATCTTGGCAGGTTCTGTAGTAGGAGCAGTACTTTATGTTCTCACTGCAAAGGATGTAGAGCAGAAATAATAGATTACCCTAAAGGGCATCCCGTATTTTATGCCCTTGGGGCTTGGCGTGCTTCGCACGATAATGTATAAGAAAGGTTGGTAACTTTTATGGAAATTATGGAATTATTTGATGAATCAACAATGAATCTTGACTTACAGGGTGAGACAAAAGATCAGATTATTGAGGAAATGGTAACCCTTTTGGACGAAGGCGGAGTGCTCGCCGACAAAGAAGCTTATAAAAAAGCGATCTATGCAAGAGAAGAGCAGTCCTCCACAGGACTCGGATTTGACATCGCGATCCCGCATGCCAAGACCGCAGCAGTAAAAACTGCACGGGTGGCCTTCGGAAAGTCTGACAAAGGATTTGATTTCGGAGCCGAAGACGGGACAAAAGCACACCTGATTTTCATGATAGCGGCCACCGATACAGACAGCAACCTGCACCTGCAGGCGCTGGCAACACTCTCAAGAAATCTGATCAAAGCAGATTTCAGGAAAAAACTGCTGGAAGCAAAGACAGCGGGAGAAGTCATCGAAGTGTTAAAAACTTTATAAATAATAGCAGACCGGCAGCGGAATTAATTTTCTGGTGCCGGTTTTTCTGAGATGAGACAGAACTCCTCCTCCGGTAAATAGGATATCTATTTTTTACATGATTAGAGTGAAGCATTCTAAGAGCCGAACGGAAATCATGTGGAAAATGTCATACCAGGATAACTTCCGTTAATTCGCTCAGTGTCTTATAAGTGGCGGACGGCAAATCTTTATCGGTTATAAAGTAGTCGATATCTTTCCAGTTGGCATACTGTACCAGAGAACAGATATGTGCCTTGGAACTGTCGGAGATGACAACAATGATCTTGGACTGGGGAATGATCGCCTGCTTGATCTGGGCGTCCGTAAATTCAGAGACCGCAGGACCGTTGTGCTGTTCAAAGCCGCTGGTGCCTAAAAATGCGATATCCACCTTGATTGTGTTGATAAAATTGGTCGTCTGAAATCCTTCTGTGGACATATTGTTGGGATTGAGCTGGCCTCCGGTGAGAATCGTCACATTGTTTCCGTTATTCAGATGATAGGTTGTATTGATGGAATTTGTGACGATAGTATAGCCTGACTTTTGGCTCAGGAGCTTTGCCATGCACTGCATGGTGCTTCCGGCATCCAGATAGATGACGCCCTGTTCCGGAATCAGTTCCAGGCCTTTTTCACAGAGAGCATATTTGACGGCGCTGTTTTCGCTGATCCGTGTCTCTATAGGAATGGGACGGAAACTGGAGATCAGTGTAGCCCCGCCGTGGCTGCGCTCGATGGCTCCGATCTCCTGAAGATGGGTCAGGTCCCTCCGGATCGTCTCTTTTGTCACCTCAAACTTGTCCGCGAGCTCCCCGATCTTTGCACTTCCCGTGCTGTTGATATATTCAATGATTTCCTTCTGCCGTTCTTTTGCGAGAAGTTTTCCCATGTCGGTTCCTCCTTTTCTGCTGTTATATTTATCATAACAGATTCTCAGATTCATTTCAAATTGAAATCCACATAAACAAAAACAAAACAACAGAAACAAACATAATTTAGGGCAAAGTATTGACATGACAATGAAGAAATCATATAATTTACCCATAAAACAAAAATAAACGCACATAAAACAACGTAAACAAAATTTAATGAGGTAGATCATGAAAAATTGGAAAGAGTATGTGTTTGATGTCAACGGATTTCAGATCAATACGGTTTACAGCGGGGAAGCCATAGAAACCATTTTTCTGCCCATGCTGAGAAAGCTCACCGGGATGCAGAAAAAACTGGGCCGGAGACTGATCGTATTTCTGGCGGCGCCGCCGGCAGTGGGAAAGACGACATTGTCCAAGTTTCTGGAATATCTGGCTTTGCAGCATGAAGATCTGACAGAGATACAGGCTATAGGCCTGGACGGTTTCCACTACCATTCAGATTACATCAATTCCCACAATGCGGTCGTGATGGGAAAAGAAGTGCCGATGAAGAAAGTCAAGGGATGCCCGGAAACATACGATACTAAAAAACTGGAAGACAAGCTGAAAAAGATTAAAGAAGAGGACATTCTGTGGCCCATATATGACAGAAACATCCACGATGTGGTGGAAGATGTAGAAAAGATCACGAAGGACATTGTGCTGATCGAAGGCAACTGGCTGCTTCTTGACGAGGAGCCGTGGAAGACATTAAAGGATACCGCAGATTATACAATAATGATCCGCTCAGAAGAAGAGACGTTAAAGGAACGGCTGATCGGAAGAAAGATGAAGGGCGGACTTACGAGAGAAGAGGCAGAGGACTGGTACATAAACAGCGACAGCGTGAATGTGAGAAGGGTTTTGGAGACTTCTCTGGACGGGGATCTGATGTTAAAAGTAGAAGCAGACGGAGATTATATAGGAGGATAAAGGATGAAATCAACAGCAGCAGTTCTGGCAGGGAAAAATCAGGTATATGTAAAAGAAGTGGAGCTTCCGGAAATCGGGGAAGAAGAACTTTTGGTAAAGGTTGTGTCAAACAGCATCTGCCTTTCAACTTATAAGGCGGCACTGAGAGGCGGGGAGCACAAGAGAGTGCCGGATGATCTGAGTCCGGAGCACCCGACGATTACCGGCCATGAGTTTGGCGGATACATCGTAGAAGTGGGAGAAAAGCTGAAAGACCGCTTCAAGCCGGGAGAGAAATTCGTACTTCAGCCGGCTATGGGACTTCCGAGCGGATATTCTGCCGGATACAGCTACGAATACTATGGAGGAAATGCAACTTACTGCATCATTCCGAAGGTTTCCATCGACATTGGATGCGTACTTCCATATGACGGTGATTATTTTGCAAATGCGTCTCTGGCAGAGCCGATGTCATGTATCATCGGGGCATTTCACGCTACCTACCACACAACACCATATGTGTATGAGCACAGAATGGGATTAAAGGACGGTGGAAGTGTTGCGCTGTTAGGATGTGCTGGCCCGATGGGAATCGGAGCCATTGATTATGCATTAAATGGACCGTACAATTCAAAGCGCATCGTTGTAACAGATATCAATGATGAAAGGCTTGAGAGGGCAAAATCCCTGATCACTCCGGAGGATGCGGCATCTAAGGGCGTGGAACTCATCTATGTGAACACTGCAGGAAAAGAAAATGCGGTAGAAGAACTGAAAGAATTAAACGGCGGAAAGGGATACGATGAGGTATTTGTATTCGCACCGGTAGAATCTCTCATCGAGATGGGAGACGACCTTTTAGGAAACGACGGCTGCCTGAATTTCTTTGCAGGTCCTACGGACAACAACTTCAAGGCAAAGTATAATTTCTACAATGTCCACTATGAAGGAACCCATATCTGCGGAACTTCAGGGGGAGCGCCTGCGGATATGATCGAGTCTCTGGAATTGTCTGCGGCAGGAAAGATCAATCCGTCTTACATGGTTACACACATCGGAGGCATTGACGCGGCGCCGGATACGATCCTGAATCTGCCGAAGCTTCCGGGAGGCAAAAAGCTGATTTACCCTCATATCAAGATGGAGTTGACTGCCATCGAAGATTTTGAGAAACTGGGAAAAGAAAACGAAATGTTTGCACATCTGGCGGAGATCTGCAAGGCAAACAACAATGTGTGGTGCAAAGAGGCAGAAGAATATCTTCTCGATACTTTAGCGCCGGAAAAATAAGAGAGAATGATGCAGAAGGAGTCCTGATTAGTTTCAGGGCTCCTTTTTTCGGAAATTGTTGACTTTGAGTGAGCTCCAAGTGCTATGATAGAGAAAACCACTGAAATGAAGAAAGGTCAGGGACAAATAATATGAGATATCGTATGCTTGGGAATACAGGGCTTGAGCTCAGTGAGATCGGGCTTGGATGTGAGGGCTTTGTAGGAAAAGACGAACATGAAACAGAAGAACTCTTAAATCTGGCACAGAAAAAAGGAATAAATTATTTAGACCTATATACGCCTGATCCGGATCTCAGAGATCGAATCGGAAAGATGCTGAAAGGAAGGAGAGAAGAGTATTTCCTTCAGGGGCATCTCTGTACGATTTGGAAGGATGGACAATATAAGCGCACCAGACAGATTGATGAAGTCAGGGAAGGATTCGAAGATATGCTTCAAAGACTATGTACCGATTCTTTGGAAGTAGGGATGATACACTATGTAGATTCCTTAAAAGACTGGAAGGAAGTATACGAGGGCCCGGTCATGCAGTATGCCAGAGAACTGAAGGCTCAGGGAAAGATTCGCCATATCGGGCTGAGCAGCCACAATCCGGAGGCTGCCATGGAAGCTGTAAAGAGCAGAGAGATCGAGGTTCTTATGTTCAGCATCAATCCTTGCTATGATCTGCAGCCCGCCGGGGAAAACTGTGAGGCATTATGGGATGACAAAAATTATAAAGGGGATCTTGTGAATATGGACCCGGCCAGGGAGGAGCTGTATGAAATGTGCAGTAAACAGGGTGTGGGCATTACCGTCATGAAAGCTTTCGGAGGAGGGGATCTGCTGAGTGAGGAATTATCACCCGCAGGCAGAGCGCTGACACCGAGTCAATGCATTCACTATGCACTTACCAGGCCTGCCGCAGCATCTGTCCTGGCTGGGGCTCACACTGCCGAAGAACTTTCAGACAGTCTGAGGTATGAAGAGGCAGGCGAAGATGAGAAGGATTACGCCCGTGCCCTGGCTGAGTTTCCGAATATCAGCTGGAAAGGCCACTGTATGTACTGCGGCCACTGCGCGCCTTGTCCGAAGGGAATTGAGGTGGCCTCTGTCACTAAGTTTTTAAATCTGGCAAAGGCTCAGGATGATGTTCCTGAAACAGTGAGAGAACACTATGCGGTTCTAGAACATAAGGCATCAGAGTGCATTGGATGCGGTATTTGTGAGAATCGGTGTCCGTTTGAAGTGTCCATCATTGAAAACATGAAAAAAGCCGCTGAAATATTCGCACAATAAGCCAAAGGAGAATTCGCATTGTACTTATTATTTTTTATACTGCCGATCCTGATTCTCATACCGGCAGGGATTTATTTATATATTTTCTTCCGCAGGATTTTAAGCCTTTTCTTAAAAAGAGACGTACGCATAGTGAAAGTGGTGAGTTCGGTTTTGGCACTGGCTTGTGTGTTTTCAGCATGGCCGGCCTATGGATGGGGAGGAGTGGCGGTCCTGCATCTTGTGGGAGTCTCTCTGGTCCTTGAGCTGATCAATCTTCTCTTAAAAAGAACGCCGTTTGTTTTCAAGAAATGGGATCTGATTTACAGAAGCGGGATACTGTCTTTTCTCATCATTGCGGTTGTCTTTTCCTACGGATATATTAATATGCAGCAGATTAAGAAGACCAGTTACAGGATCGGGACTCCTAAGATACAGCAGGAGGAAACGCTCAGAATAGCTCTCATGTCAGACATCCATCTGGGTGTTACGATGAGTGCCAAAGATCTGGAGAATTGGTGCGGCAAAATACAGAGTCAGGAGCCGGATCTGGTTCTTTTGACTGGAGATATCTTCGATGAGGATACAAAGAGAGAAGAGATGGAACGGGCGGCCAAAGCTTTGGGATATATGAAGAGTACTTATGGAAGTTTTTATGTATATGGGAATCATGATTCCAATCAGTACAGGGAAAAGCCGGAGTACACTTCTGGTTATCTCAGGAATACGTTAGAAAAAGCCGGAGTCCGTGTGCTGGAGGATGAGGTGTTTAAGACAGGGAAGGATATCTGTATCATCGGGAGAAAGGATGCCGGTGACCGGGACCGGAAGAGTCTGAAAGAGATCATGAAAGATGCACCGGAAAACAGTTTCAGAATCCTGATGGATCACCAGCCCGGAGATCTGAAGGAAAATAACAGGCAGGGCATCGATCTTCAGGTGTCCGGACATACCCATGCCGGGCAGATCTGGCCGACCGGGCAGCTGATGCAGCTTCTTGGAATCAATGAGATCAACTATGGTTACCGGAAGATCGGGAACCTCCAGACCGTGGTGACATCCGGCATGGCGGGATGGGGGTATCCGATCCGCACGGGAGGCCACTGTGAATACGTGATCATAGATGTGGTGTTAAAGAAATGAGGTCTCACTGCGGTGCATTTTGTCTCTGTATTCGGTTCCCCACTGCACCATGGAGTCCAGGATCGGTTTTAAGCTCAGGCCGGTTTCAGTGAGAGAATATTCTACTTTCGGAGGGACCTGAGGGTAGACTTTCCGGTTTACCAGTCCGTCGGCTTCCATAGAGCGCAGATTGCTGGTCAGGACTTTCTGCGTGATTCCGGTCACGGAGCGCATCAGTTCGCTGAACCGTTTCGTTCCGGTCAAAAGATCACGTATGATTAAGACCTTCCATTTGTCACCGATCAGCTGCAGTGTCATTTCCACAGGACATTCCGGGATGTTTCGTTTTTTTGACATTGTGTACTTCCTCCTTGCTATGTTTATTTTATATCTTCCCATTTAGAAATACAATAAGTAACCTGGCGGCGGCATAGTATCTTTTGGATACCATGCCACCTTTTTGTGCGTGGTTTACGGAGTATGGAAGACCGATTAGAATAAAAGAAGAGAATGAAAGGTGCAAAAGGGGGATGAAATATGGGGACAGAAAATCAAAGGGTGTTAAAACAAAAGCTTTCGCAGGCAGGAGCCATTGTAATTGGCGCAGGCGCAGGGATGTCGGCGGCAGCCGGACTGCTGTATTCCGGAGAACGGTTTGAGAAGAATTTTAAGGAATTCATAGAGCGGTACGGACTCAGAGATATGTATTCCGCAGGTTTTTATCCGTTTCCTTCCCCGGAAGAAAAGTGGGCTTACTGGAGCAGGCATATTTATTTAAACCGATATGATATGCCCTCAGGAAAAGCATATACAGATCTGTTTCAGGCAGTGAGAGATAAAAATTATTTCGTGCTGACAACCAACGTAGATCATCAGTTTTGGCTGTCCGGATTTGAGGATCGGAGAATTTTTGCCGTCCAGGGAGATTACGGCCTGTTTCAGTGTAAAAAAGCGTGCCATCCGAAGCTCTACGATAATGAGACTCAGGTGAGGGCCATGGTACGGGAGCAGAGGAACTGCAGGATACCAAAGTCCCTGATACCAAAATGTCCGGTCTGCGGCGGAGAAATGGAAGTAAACATTAGGAAAGATGAATATTTCATAGAAGATGAGAAGTGGCATGAGGCGGCCGGACGGTATAAAAGATTTCTCAGTGAGAACAGAGGTAAAAGAATTCTGTTTCTGGAACTTGGCGTCGGAATGAATACACCGGGGATTATAAAGTACCCTTTCTGGCAGATGACTGCGGAGAATCCAAAGGCAGTCTATGTCTGTGTCAATTCCGGGGAAGCGTACTCTCCAAGGGAAATAGAAGCGCAGTCGATTTGTATTGACGGGGATATTGGGAAACTTATAGATATTTGTGTTTCGAGTCAGAAAATTGACTTGATTGACGAAAAAAAGAATTCTTGCAATTAAGAAGTGGATATGGGGGTTACACTGATGGGGTGTAAAAACATCAGGAAGGGAGAAAGAAAAAATGACACATGACGAGCAAAGAAAATATCTGATTCAGAAACTTCTTGATGAGGATATTCAATATAAAGATGTAGTTATTCCAGAAGATGTGCAGCAGCAAAAACTGCTGCTGCGCAGTTTAATGAATGTTAGACCGCCAAAGGCTGTCAGCCGCGAATTTATGGAAGTGCAGGATAACTACTTGTCCGATGAACGTGATGCAGCAGGAGTTGTTGATGCGGCATCCCTTCCCGTGGTTCCTCAATATCCGCGTCTTGTATTATGGCAAAGTGATATTACCGTGTTAAACTGTGATGCGATTGTAAATGCAGCGAATAGTCAGATGTGTGGATGTTTCCGGGCTTTGCACTCCTGTATCGATAATATCGTGCATACAAAAGCCGGTATTGCCCTGCGTCTGAAATGCAATGAGATTATGCAGAAACAAGGCCGCGAAGAACCTGCCGGGCAGGCGAAGATTACACCAGCATACAATTTGCCGTGCAAATATATACTTCACACCGTTGGCCCAATCATCGAAACGGGACATCCAAGTGAGCAGCAGAAAGAGCAGCTCGCGTCCTGCTATCGTTCCTGTTTACAGCTTGCAGCTGAATCCGGGTGCAAGAGCATTGCTTTTTGCTGTATCTCAACCGGCGTTTTTATGTTTCCAAACCGGGAGGCAGCCGAGATTGCGATTAAGACAGTCAAAGATGTTCTCGCTGTGGATACAAGGATTGAGAGAGTTATCTTTAATGTATACAAAGACTTAGATAAAGAAATCTACGAAAAATTACTTGCGGTAAATTGAGCGTATCATCACATAGAATTTTTACATCTGGTATGGTATGATTTTGAAAGTGAGAAAACATTACAAATCGGAATTTACCGAATTAAGTTAATCGTGCCATAATCAAATTTGATGGAGAATGACCGTTATGATTAGAAATTTGTAGAAAGTAGATATAAATAGGGTTGCTGACATATGGTTAAAGACCAATCTGAAAGTACATTTTTTTATTTCTGAACAATACTGGACAAGTAATTATGAATTAGTGAAGGAAATGTTGCCACAGGCGGAAGTCTACGTGTATGAAGATGATAAAATAATTCAAGGCTTTGTAGGTGTAAGAAATGAATATATTGAGGGTATTTTTGTTTTTGATGAAATGCAGTCACATGGTATTGGCAAAATTTTGTTGGATTATATCAAGGATAAAAAAGTCAGATTACAGTTAAACGTATATCAGAAGAATGTCAGGGCAATGTCTTTTTACCAAAGAGAAGGGTTTACTATTTAGTGTGAAATGATGGATGAATTCACTGGCGAAAAAGAATATGTAATGAACTGGGAATCAAAGTGGAGATCAGATTTTTGAGAGGTAATAATGTAAATGCGTTTTTTGTTGATACAGGGAATAGGATTTTGGGGAACCATTTTATTTTTCTTATCTTATCAGTGTAGAAATAATAAAACACTGTTTCAAGTTCAATTTGTTTCTTATTTATGTTATACCATACATTTATTGCTGTTAGGAGCAATTACTGGTGGGATAAGCTATATATTGAATACAGTGCGTTCTTTCTGCTTGGGAAGTAAGAATGATTTTTTGAAAGGCAGATTGGTATGTTGTATACTCTGCATATTGCAGGTAACAACGCTGGTTTTTACTTGGAACGGATGGTGGTCGATACTTCCGGTTGTTGCCAATATTGCAGCAACGATAGGTGGATACACATACAACGCACGGAAAATCCGTATAGTTGGAATGTTGATCAATTCACCGTTGTGGATTGTATATGATATCGTTGTTGGTTCTTGGGCTGGAATATTAGATGAAATAGTTAGTGAAGTATCTATGATTATATCTATTATCCGTTATGGATGGGAAAACATGGATTTATCAGAAATTGAGGAATAATTGAAAGAAATGAGAAATCGCAAATGACCGAACTGCAATAGAGAGGCTTCTTGTTCGGAAGATAGGAAAATGTGAAAGAAAATTTAACGACTCATAATTTTATCAATAGAAAATTATAAAAGAAGGAAGGCGATTCAACAATATGAAGATTGAAGGGAACCAGAAGGAACTGGACGCAATGGCAGAATTTCATAAGGGAAACCGTGTTGAGGGGTTGAGGATGCAAGAGGAATTCGCAGCAGAATTCCGCAAGGAATATGAAGACAAAGACCATTGTCCTTGTCTGAAAGCCTGTCGTTATCATGGAAACTGTAAGGAATGTGTAGCAATCCACAGGGCGCATCAAGAACATGTTCCTAACTGTATGCGGCCATTGATTAATAAGAAGCTGAAATTGATGTCAGAATTAACAGAGCATACCTTGGCAAATGAAATAGAAGCCCCACATGAGATTTTAAGAAAATAGGCAAGCCAACTTCCAGTTTGTATAGAACATAAAACAACTTAATAATCGCTACTTTCACAGAAGCATCACTGAGCAGGAGATCCGAAAGGACTTCCTGTTTTTCTGCTATGAAAAAAGGGAAAACTATCGCAGATGGTGCTTTTTGTCTTTAAGCAGCCTGTGCCAACAGATATTACGTCCATTTTCTACATGATTGGAGTGAGGCATTCTAAGAGCCGAACGGAAATCATGTGGAAAATGTCATACCCACAGGGCATCCCGTATTTCATACCCTTCGGGTGGACGCGCTTTGCGTGATAAGGTATAGTTTTTAATGTATTCAAACATATCGACTGGGAAATTTATAAAAGTGGGTTTACTGTATGATATCTCCCGGACAAAAACTCATTTTTCTGTGCCAGTCCTTTGCAAACGATAAGGGCTGAATGAAGAATATACCGGCAGTCATTTCCCGGTGTTGAGGTGGAGCGGATATACTGCCGGTGCAGGTTTTTAAGCCACGGTTCGAATCCGCAGATGCCTGAGTCAGATTTTATACGCCGGCTGACCTGGTCCGTTCTCAGATAGTTTGAGAAGACCAGGTGGAGCCGGCGTTCATATTTTATATGCTCTTTCAGAGAATAGTGAAATTCTTTGTTATGGGAACGGGTAAAAGAATCAGCGAGATAATGCATCATCTCACCCGCCCGGAACCAGCCCGTAAAAGTATTCCGAAAGCCTGACGAATAAGCCTGATCCATCAGATGTCTGCGGGAGTCATAACTGTGTCCTTGCAGATCTGCGGCGTTGGAGCCGCCCAGATAGGAGAAAAGATTGAAATCGGGCAGAACATTTCCCAGAATAAATGCAAATGTTTTGGGCTTGTCCAGGAACATTCGGCGGGCCAGCAGTTTTGAAAGGGCGTAATGATCTTTTGTTTCCATAGGATACCTCTTTATAAAAACGATGTTTCCGATTCTGTCTTTATAGTATCTGTGAATTGTGTATAAATAGTGATGGAAGTTTAAAAAATTCGCAAGACGATATCACTGTTTTATATTATAATAAACTGAACTACAAAAGAAAGGATTTAAGAAACCTATGAACCAAAATACAAAAGGTGTAATCTTTACGATGCTGGGCGGAATCTTCTGGGGGATTTCCGGGATTATCGGGAAATATCTGTTTGACGAAAAGCAGCTCACGGCCGTCTGGCTTGTGACGCTGAGGCTTTTGTCAGCAGGACTGCTTATGCTTATGCTGGCGGCAGTCCAGAAGAAGGGGGATATATTCCGTGTATGGAAAAAGAAACGGACGGCAGTCAGCCAGCTGGTATTTTGTCTGTTTGGGATGACAGCCTGCCAGATGTCTTATTTTCTTGCAATCCAGTATTCTAACCCGGGGACAGCCACGGTGCTCCAGTACATTGCCCCGGCGCTGATCATGCTGTTCTGTCTGGCAGTGGAAAAGAGAAAGCCGAAGCGTCTGGAAGTGATTGTTTTAGTCTGCGTTATAGCCGGTGTTTTCCTGCTGGCGACTCACGGAGATCCGGGAAGCCTGGCCGTCACAGGCAGGGCTTTGTTCTGGGGACTTGCGGCTGCCGTGGCTCTGGCTGTCTATAACATTCAGCCGGAAAAGCTCCTCAATGAATTTGGGTCCATGGAGACCGTGGGATGGGGGATGTTTATAGGGGGACTTCTTATGATACCTGTGACGGGATTTTTTCATGTACCCGGTATATGGGATATGACAACGGTCCTTTTGGCACTGGCCGTTATCATCTTCGGAACGGTGATTCCGTTTGGATGTTATCTGGAAGGCGTCCGTCTGCTGGGACCCGTGAGAGCCAGTATGTTTGCGTGTGTGGAACCGCTGGTGGCGGCAGTCATGTCCGCGCTGCTGCTGGGAGAGGTCTTTGTCGGTGTGGATGTTCTGGGATTCGCCCTGATCATCGGAGGGGTAACATCCCTGGCGGTGTTTGACCGGTCGTAATCTAATGAAGAGGATTTGTCTGCGTCCTTCTGCATGGATGAAAAGTTTATAAATAATTGCTGTTCTGTTGGATATATTTGTGCAATATGCTATAATAAATCAGACATAACGTGTGGGAGCACAGAGAAATAATGGAGATCTAGGAGGGCAATATGGAGAGATACATTATGGCACTGGATGCGGGAACAACGAGCAACCGGTGTATCCTGTTCAACAGAGAGGGCAAGATCTGCAGTGTGGCTCAGAAGGAATTCACTCAGATATTTCCGAATCCGGGATGGGTGGAGCATGATGCGGGAGAGATCTGGTCTACGCAGCTTGGAGTGGCGGTGGAGGCCATGCAGAAGATCGGTGTCACGGCGGAACAGATCGCGGGCATCGGCATCACCAACCAGAGGGAAACTACGATCCTTTGGGACAAGGAGACAGGGGAGCCGATCTACAACGCTATTGTGTGGCAGTGCCGCAGGACCTCAGAGCTCTGTGATTCCCTGAAAGAACAGGGACTGGAAGAAAAGATACGGGATAAGACCGGTTTGATTATCGATGCCTATTTTTCCGGGACGAAGGTTAAGTGGATTCTGGACCACGTGGAAGGAGCAAGGGAGAGGGCGCAAAAGGGAGAGATTCTCTTTGGAACCGTGGAGACATGGCTGATCTGGAAACTCACAAAAGGAAAAGTCCATGTGACGGATTATTCCAATGCGTCCAGAACCATGCTGTTTAATATCAAAGATCTCACATGGGATAAGGAGATCCTTGAGATTCTTGATATCCCGGAAGCGATGCTTCCGAAACCTGTCCAGTCAAGTGAGATATACGGTGAGGCAGACCCGTCATATTTCGGCGGTGCGGTTCCTATCGCTGGCGCGGCGGGAGACCAGCAGGCGGCTCTGTTCGGACAGACCTGTTTCAGGGCGGGTGAAGCCAAGAATACATACGGTACGGGAGGCTTCCTTCTCATGAATACGGGCCGGATGCCGGTGAATTCTCAGCACGGGCTTTTGACAACGATCGCATGGGGCCTGGACGGTAAGGTGGACTATGCGCTGGAAGGATCTATTTTTGTGGCGGGAGCTGCCATCCAGTGGCTGAGGGATGAGTTAAAACTCATCGATTCTTCCCAGGATTCTGAGTATATGGCCCAAAAAGTGAAGGACAGCAACGGCTGTTATGTAGTGCCGGCGTTTACGGGACTGGGTGCTCCTCACTGGGACCAGTATGCCAGGGGAACGATCCTCGGCATTACCCGCGGAGTCAACAAGTGCCACATTATCAGGGCGACATTAGAGTCTATTGCATTTCAGGTCAACGATGTGCTGAAGGCTATGGAGGCCGACGGAGGCATTCATTTAAGTTCTCTCAAGGTAGACGGAGGCGCCAGCCAGAACAATCTTTTAATGCAGATGCAGGCAGATATCAGCGGTGCCCCGGTACACCGTCCGGCCTGTGTGGAGACGACAGCTATGGGAGCGGCATACCTGGCAGGCCTTGCAGTCGGCTATTGGGACAGCAAAGAGAAGCTGTCCGAGAACATGGAGATCGACTGTGTCTTTGAACCTCAGATCAGTGAGGAAGAAAGAGAGAAAAAAGTATCCGGATGGAAACGGGCAGTCCGCTATTCATACGGATGGGCAAAAGAAGAATAAGAGAGTTGATTTTTTCACCAGTCTTCCCACTGGTGAAAAAATATGATAATATTGGTTGGACCAATTAAGGAAGATTGTAAAAAATATTGACTTGGAGTGAGCTCCAGGTGATATGGTAAATTCAGGAGCACACAGTGGCCGGCAGGAAGATGCCGCGGCCTTCAAATAAAAAAGTAAGGAGTGCGCAGAGATGGAAGCACATGAAGTATTAGAAAAAGTCAGCCGGGGAGAAATGTCCGTTGGGGAGGCAGAAGCATTTTTCCGCAGGGAGCCCTTTGAGGATATGGGGTATGCCAAACTGGATACCCACAGAAAATTAAGGAACGGAGCTGCCGAGGTTGTCTTTTGCAGCGGTAAAGCTGATGACCATCTGGTCAGTATTTTTCAGAGATTATGGGAACAGAACGGGGAAGTATTCGGAACGAGAGCTTCCCGGGCACAGTATGAACTTGTCCGGCAGGAACTTCCGGAACTTACATACGATGCAGTATCCCGCATTATGAAGATTGAAAAGCCCGGGAAAAAGAAGATTGGAAAGATTGCGGTATGCACAGGAGGCACGGCGGATATTTCTGTGGCCGAGGAGGCGGCCCAGACAGCGGAGTTCTTCGGCAATCACGTGGACCGCATCTATGATGTGGGAGTCAGCGGCCTTCACCGGCTCTTGTCCCGGCTGGATGTGATTCAGAGTGCCAACTGTGTCGTTGCGGCGGCGGGAATGGAGGGCGCTCTGGCAAGTGTCATCGGTGGACTTGTTGACAAGCCGGTGATCGCGGTGCCTACCTCTGTGGGCTACGGGGCCAGTCTGAACGGCATTTCGGCTCTGCTCACGATGATTAACTCATGTGCCAACGGCATTGCGGTTGTAAATATTGACAATGGATACGGTGCCGGCTACATGGCATCACAGATCAACAGACTGGGGGAACGATCATGAATCAGACACTTTATTTAGAATGTTATTCGGGGATCAGCGGCGACATGATGACAGCGGCTCTGTTGGATCTCGGGGCCGATGAAAAGGTCCTTTCAGAGGCTCTTGAAAGCCTTCCTGTAAAGGGAGTTCGGACAGAGGTGAGAAGAGTATCAAAGGCTGGGCTGGACGCATGTGATTTCCATGTGATTCTGGATCACGAACATGAGAACCACGACCACGATATGGAATATCTTCACGGACACAGCCACGACCATTCTCACGGAGATCACGGACATCATTCTCATGACCACGAACACAGGGGGCTCGCAGAAATTCTTGAGATCCTTTGCAGGGCACAGATCACGGACGGTGCAAGAGAGAAGGCGGTGAGAATTTTTGAGATACTCGCAGAGGCGGAGGCCAAGGCTCACGGGACCAGTATAGAAAAGGTCCATTTTCATGAGGTGGGAGCCGTGGACTCTATCGTGGATATTACGGCAGCAGCTGTCTGCCTCGACAACCTTCAGATTGACAAGGTCATTATTCCTGTGCTCTGTGAGGGAAGCGGGTCTGTGCGCTGCCAGCACGGTGTGATCCCGGTCCCGGTTCCGGCAGTTACCGCCGTCACGTCTAAATACTCCATTCCCCTGCACATGACGGATGTGCAGGGAGAACTGGTCACTCCGACCGGCGCCGCTATCGCAGCGGCCATCCGGACTTCCGCCCGGTTGCCGGAGCGGTTTGTGATCGAGAAAACCGGGATCGGGGCCGGAAAGAGAGAGTATGAACGGCCGAGCCTGCTGCGGGCCATGCTGATCCGGGAAACAGAAGACGGAAGCGCCGGCGATTATATATACAAGCTGGAGAGCAATATTGACGACTGTACCGGGGAAGCGCTGGGATACGTGATGGAGCGGCTGATGAAGGCAGGGGCAAGAGATGTCCACTATACACCCGTATTTATGAAGAAGAACAGACCGGCCTATCAGCTCAATGTTATCTGCAAGGAGGAAGACATAGAGAAACTTGAGGGGATCATTTTCCGGGAGACGACGACCATCGGCATCCGCAGACAGAAGATGGAACGAAGTGTACTGAAACGGCAGGTGAAAACAGTGAAGACTTCTCTGGGGGAAGCCCGGATCAAGGTGTGTTTTATGGAAAACGGAATGAGAGCCTATCCGGAGTATGAGAGTGTCAGGGAACTGTGCAGAAAGAACGGGCTTTCTTTCCAGGAAACCTACCAAAGGATCGAAGAGGAATGCTATGGACAGATATGAGGAACACTGCGCAAATTTAAAAGAGGCAGTCAGAGGCTTTGTAAAGGAAGATGTGGCGCTTGCTTTTTCCGGAGGAGTGGACAGCAGCCTGCTCTTAAAGCTTCTGTGCCTTGCGGCAGAGAAAACCGGGAAAAAGGTGGCGGCATTTACGATGGTGACAAAACTTCACCCGTCTGGGGATGCCAAAATTGCGGAGAGAGTTGCCGGGGAAGCGGGAGCCGTTCACCGTGTCATTCATGTGGATGAACTTTCCCATGCGGGGATCATGGACAATCCGGAAAACAGGTGTTATCTGTGCAAGAGATATCTGTATACAAAACTGCTGAAATCGGCGAAAGCGTTGGGGATACAGACTGTACTGGAAGGAACCAATGCGGATGACCTGAACGCCTACCGTCCGGGAATCCGGGCAGTAAAAGAGCTGGGAATTCTCAGTCCTCTTGTGCAGGCCGGGATGACCAAAGCCGATATCCGCAGGATGGCATCGGAATATGGGATTTCTGTGGCAGAGCGGCCGGCAAGTCCCTGTCTTGCCACGAGATTTCCCTATGGGACCAGACTGTCTTGGGAGAAAATGAAGATGGCAGAGGAAGGGGAGAAGTTTCTGAGAACATTGGGCTTTTACAATGTTCGTGTCCGTATTCACGGAGATACGGCGAGGATCGAAGTGGACGAGAAAGATCTTCCCGGTCTGGTCAAAAACAGAGCGGCTGCGGTAAAGCGGCTGAAAGAAATAGGCTTTACATACATTACGGTGGATCTGGAGGGATTCAGGTCCGGCAGCATGGACACTCACTTGAAACAGGGAAAGGAGAAATAGGATATGCATATGGCAGATGCGCTTGTGGCCCCTGCGGTGGCAGGCACCATGTATGCCTGTTCTGCGGCGGCAGCAGGATGGGCGGTAAAAAAAGTACAGGAGGAAGATGACCCGAAAAAAGTTCCGCTGATGGGGGTCATGGGAGCCTTTGTGTTCGCAGGACAGATGATCAATTTTACGATCCCGGGAACAGGTTCTTCCGGGCACCTGTGCGGAGGAATGCTCGCGTCGGCAGTACTGGGACCATTTGCGGGATTCCTGACCATGATCGGGGTACTGCTGATCCAGTGCCTTCTTTTTGCGGACGGAGGGCTTCTCGCACTTGGATGCAACATTTGGAACATGGCGTTTTACGGCTGTTTTATAGGAGCCGGGCTTCTCTGGAGGCGGTTCATGAAAAACGGACCGGATAAAAGGAAAATTACATATGCATCCGTTATCGGATGTATCCTTACCTTACAGCTGGGAGCACTTTCCGTGACAGCAGAGACACTTGCTTCGGGCATTACAGAGCTGCCTTTTGGAGTGTTTGCAGCTGCTATGCAGCCGATCCATCTGGCCATCGGACTGGTGGAAGGACTGATCACTGCTGCGGTGCTCTGTTTCCTGTACGAGGCCAGGCCGGAGCTTATCTGGACCGGAGACTCCGGGAAATCTGCGGCAGGCGCAAAGAAGCCGAAGCTCTCTTTCCGAAAAGTGCTGCTTGCACTTGCAGGCGCATTTGTACTGATCGGAGGCGCATTATCCCTGGCTGCATCCTCAAATCCGGACGGGCTTGAATGGTCTATACAAAAAATCACAGGATCCGCGGAGCTTGCGGCTTCCGGTCCGATTCACGCTGCGGCCGAAAGGATTCAGGGCCTGACCTCCCTCCTGCCGGATTATTCTATCCCGGATCGGGAGACGATGCTTGGAACTTCTCTGTCAGGCATCTTCGGAGGAATCGCGGTGATCGTGTTATGCACAGCCGTCTGTTACCTGTTCGGCCTGTTTAGGAAGAAAGGGAAACATGAGCAGAATCAATGAGGCAGTACATGAAATACACCATCTGGATGCCATGGCCCAAAGAGAGGGGCGGATCAACAGGATTCATCCTCTGAGTAAGCTTCTCGTGACGGTCTGGTATATCGCTTTTACCATGTTATTTCCGGCCTGTGACCTGAGCGGAACCTTTTGTATGATCCTGTATCCCGCAGTAATCATGCGGGCAGGAAACATTTCTGTGGTCAGAAGCATAAGAAAATTAGGTCCGGTTCTTCTGCTCGTCTGTGCGGTGGGGATCGCGAATCCGTTTTTTGACCGGGCCGTACTCTTTCGGGCAGGACCTTTGCCTGTAACTGGCGGCATGATCTCCATGGCGACGCTGATGCTCAAAGGAGTTTTTGCGGTGCTGGCGTCTTACCTGCTGATCCTGACAACGTCCATGGAGAGCATCTGTTATGCTCTGCGTCTCCTGCATGTGCCGAAGATCATGGTGACCATGGTGCTTCTGATCTATCGGTATGTGATCGTGCTGCTGAAAGAAGCCGAACGGATCTCCCAGGCGTACTCATTGAGAGCGCCGGCTCAGAAGGGAATCCATTACCGGGCATGGGGGACCCTGCTGGGACAGCTGATGTTAAGAAGCATCGACCGGGCCCAGACGGTCTATGAGAGCATGCTGCTCCGGGGCTTTGACGGAAGCTTTCATCTGTCAAAGAAACAGAAAATGGACCCGGGCAGTGCCGTTTATCTGGCAGGCTGGCTGGGTATCGTTGTCTTGCTGCGGTATGTTTCTGTTTTTAAACTTGCCGGAAGCCTGCTAAAATAAAATACGGAGGAAGTATGAACAAAATAGAAGTAAACGGTCTCACTTTTTCTTATGAAAAAAGAGCTTCATCAGGCAGAATAAATGTGCTTTCCGATTTAAGCTTTACGGCAGCGGAGGGAGAGCGCATCGGCCTGATCGGGGCTAACGGAGCGGGGAAGTCTACACTGCTCAAACTCATGGTAGGGCTTCTGACAGATTATGAAGGAGATATGAGAATCGGCGGGGTCAGTGTGGAGAAAGATTCTCTGGCGGATATCCGAAGAAGGATGGGATATGTATTTCAGGACTCGGAAAGCCAGCTTTTTATGTCTACGGTATACGAGGATGTGGCTTTTGCGCCGCGCAATTACGGGCTCTCTGAGGAGGAAACAAGAGAGAGGACGATGAGAGCACTGGAGAGTGTCCATATGGAGCAGATGAAAGACAGGCATATCTACCGGCTGTCCGGAGGAGAGAAAAAAAGGGCATCCATCGCATCAATCCTGTCCATGGAGCCGGAGGTGATCCTTATGGATGAGCCGTCGGCGGCTCTGGACCCGAAAAACAGGCGCAGCCTGATTCATCTCCTGAACGGACTTTCCGGGACGAAAATCATTGCGTCCCATGACCTGGATTTCATCTATGATACGTGTGAGAGGACTATCCTGATCGCAGACGGAAGACTTGCAGCAGACGGACCTACGGGAGAAATATTAAGGGATCAAACACTTTTGGAAGACAATGGGATGGAACTGCCGCTGTCATTTTCCAGGACTTTGAATTGAATGGAGGAATGTATTTTGACGATCGCAGAAGTGAGTAAGAAGTATGACATAACCGCAGATACGCTGAGATATTATGAAAGGATTGGGCTGATACCCGCTGTCCCGAGGAAGCCGAACGGCATCCGGGACTATGACCAGGCATCCTGCCAGTGGGTGGAACTGATGAAGTGCATGCGGAAAGCCGGGGTGCAGATCGAGGCACTGATCGAATACGTAGCGCTGTTTCGTCAGGGTGACGAAACGATGGATGCCCGGAAAACGATTCTCATTGAACAGAGAAAACGTCTGGTACGGAAAATGCAGGATATACAGGAAACACTGGAACGCCTGGATTATAAAATAGAGATGTATGAGCAGGGGAAAATGACAAGTGACTATCAGCTGCATATCAAAGACTGCCAAAAATGATTCTGTTTCACATTTAATTGAGCTGCCGGTCCCGGCAGCTCTTTTGGATGATCATAAAGATTCTGTTCTTCTGCAGATGCACATGTAAGAAAAACTGTCTGTACTTCCGTTTATCGGGCTGGCTTCCAGTGATATAGCGAATGATTCTTTCTGAGGAAAATGTATGTTGACAGAAGCCTTAAATTCTGAATTTTTTTTCATAGCTTTTAAAAGGTCCTGTCTTATCTGTCTTAGATTTTCAGGATACACGGTATCGTTGTAAAAACGGGTTCTGACATACTGGTCCAATGATTCTGCCGTATAGCCATATTCCGCAAAAAAGCCCTCAGAGAGCAGCCTGAATTCAATTCTGCCTTCTCTTATTCGAAGCAGGAAAATACTTTCCGGAAGATGGACAAACAGATGGCTCATTCGGTTTCGGAGATTGACAGTCTCTGTAATGTCCGTGATGATCCCCTGTAAAAACTGCCGGCCCTGATACTCCATATACCTGCTTTGATCTATGACCCAGATGTATCCGTTTTTGCTGAGCATACGGTATTCAAAATTGACTATCACATCCTGCCGCTCAAGTTCTTCTACTCCGGCTGACACCAGGTGTCTGTCGTCAGGGTGGACCATGTTCATAAACTTATTGCCGAAGCGGTCCTTTATCTCCTGTCTGGTAAAGCCAAAGATCTGGAGGAATCGGTCACTTATATAGAGAAAATCATAATCCGGAGTGTCTTCACACCGGTGATAGCCTCCGGGCATATCATTGTTCAGGAATGCCAGCTCCTGGGATTTACGCATCAGTATGGCATTGCGCTCCGCCAGCTGCTGCTGGACGCTCATCGGTTCAGAAATATCAGTGCAGGCACTGACGATAGCAAAGCGGCCGTCTTCTGCTTCTATGACCTTTCCTTTGTCCAGGGACCAGAACCAGGAACCGTCTTTTTTGGGCATCCGGTATGTAGTCGTATACTCAAGCCCGGCGTAGTATTCCGGCCCGATATCTTTTGCCACCTGTTCCCTGTCATCCGGATGAATGGTATTGATGACTCTGCCGTCTATGGCCTGCTCGAATTCTTCAAAGGAACCGTAGCCCAAAAGCCGGACCATTTCATGGTTGGCGAAATAGAGAGGGAAACCGTCTTCACAGTAGCCGCCGATCATTCCTCCCGGCGACATCTGGGCGAAGATGGAGGCAGCAGTCCTGCGGTTTTCTTCCGTAAGTTTCATAAAGGACGGATCTTTTTCCGAGATATGGACAACAGCAGACAGAGCCCGCTGGGATGCATTCAGCCTCTGTTCTCTCTGTTTCTGCTCAGTCACGTCACTGATGGAACCATAGTAGAGTTTATCCCCTCCCTGTTTCTTCAGAAGGTACACATGCATATGAATCCAGATGGTGCTCCCGTCATCTTTAAGACGCCGGACGTCCGCTTCGGCTCCGTTTAAAATACTGCGGTCAGCGCTGTCGAATAAATCAAAGACTGTCTGATGATCTTCTTCATAAATATTTTCCAGGATGATTCTGCGCTGTTCTTCCAGATCAACGGCATTGGAACCCGTAACTTTAAAATATTGTTCATTACAGCGCACAAGTTCGATTTCACGTCCATGGATTTTATAAAAAGCTACACCGCCCATAATATTATTCAGCATTGCCTCACTGACAATATTCTCATTTAGCAGCTCTTTAATATGGAGACGTTCCAGCTGGCGTGCCTTGATGCCTCTGAGATCGAGATTGTTCTTATCGGCCAGTAAAGGCTCAAACACGCTGATGGGCATAGGATGGTAGAAGTAGTAGCCCTGTCCATAGGTACAGCCCATATTTAAAAGATAATCCATCTGTTCCTTTGTCTCAACGCCTTCGGCTATGATTTTCATACCCATGAAACGGGCCATGCTGATAATGGCTTCCAAAATGCCGTATCCTTTTTCAGCGCTCTGTTCATCCATCTCCAAAAATTTCATATCAATTTTTAAGACATCTACGTTGACGTCTTTCAGCATGTTCAGGGAAGAGTAACCGCTTCCGAAGTCATCCATCAGGACAGTAAATCCAGAGGCTCTGAGTTTTTCAATCGTATCGTTGATGAGCTCGTATTCTTCCGTATAAGCGCTCTCTGTAATTTCGATCTCGATCAGATGCGGTTCCAGACGGTATTTTTCTGTAAGATCCTTAAAAGTCTGTACGATGTCCAGTGAATAAACATCTACCCTGGAAACATTGACAGAGATCGGAATGGCTCTGTGGCCCCGGTCAATCCAGTCTCTGACCGAGCGGTACACCCTGTCCCACACATAAAGATCCAGATTTGTAATAAATCCGTTGCTTTCCAGAAGCGGGATAAATTCTCCCGGAGATATCATGCCGCGTTTTGGGTGATTCCAGCGGACCAGAGATTCCAGACCGATGATCTTTCCGGTAGCCATGTTGCACTTCGGCTGAGCATAAAACGTAAATTCTTCCTGTTCCAGGGCATGCTGGACTTCCGACAGGAGAATATGGTTATTCTTCATTTTCTGCATCATGCCGCTGTCATAAATACAGGATCTCTTTGTGTAATTTCCTTTGACAGAAGACATGGCAATGGCTGCACGGTCATACATGGTCTGAATGGGTACGCCGCAGTCTTCGATCATATATAAACCAAAGGCAGGCAGAAACCCTACATTGCCCTGATAGTGCCTGATATAACCCATGATCTTTTGCTGGAGAGAAGAAATAACTGCCTGATCGTTGGGGAGAATAATACAGAAATCATCGTCTCCCATATAGCCGGCGATCCCTTCGTGCTCCTCCTGTGCCTTTTTCAGATGGAGGCCGATGTCTATGAGAAACTGGTCACCCGCCTCCTGTCCGTACCATTCATTGAAAAGCTTGAAATGTTCTATGTCAATGACCATGAGACAGTGCTCATGTGTTCCTGATGTCTGCAGCAGCCGGACTGCTTTCTGAACGAATATATTTTTTCGGTAAAGTCCTGTCAGAGGGTCAATAGAAGTGGAAGGAAGCGGCTTATGTTCCTTGATTTCCAGGCTTTTTTCCTTCTGCTCATGAATGTCCTGAACAAAACACATAATGATCTGGTCATCATCTCTGCTCTGGCGGACAGCCACGGCAGTCTGGGCAACCCAGCAGTAGCTGCCGTCTTTTTTTGCTTTTCGGAACTGGCCTAAAAGAAACGGAGACGGAGACGCGCTGCTGAGCCGTTCCATGATCGTATCCAGATTCCAGAAGTCAAGATAGTCCGCAATATCATCGGGATGAACTAATTCCCGGGATATAACTTCTGCCATCATCGTGGATAAAGATCCCTCTTCTGAGGGAATAATATATTTGTCAGAAAGATGAAATAAAACTTTGAAGGAATCTTTTGTGAGATTCAGTTCAAATAATTCGTCATAGGCAGAGAGATTCGTGAGGTTATAAAATAAATTTTTATTGCCCTCATAGATGGCTTTGGACAGGACAACGTGACAGAGCCCTTTCCCCGGCCAGTCTATCGTGCCGGTGCTCACATCGATCCACTGATGAATCTTCTTATTATAAAAGAGCGTGCTTTCATTCTCAGATACATGAAGAGGACAGCCGCCGCACGGTGCTTTCTCCCCGCAGAAGACTTCATAGCATATATCGCCGCAGCAGATCTGTGGAAAGACCTGCTGAAGCTCCCTGTTGAAATGCACGATCCTGTAATGATCGTCAATGATATAAATACTCGTTTCCGAAGTAAAATTATTAGAATTCATATGTATATTCCTGTCAGGCGGATTTACTATATAGTACTTTATTATTATAGTATTTTTTGTGTAAATCAGTCAATCACAAGAGAGGAAATATAGAAAAAGAGAAAAATAAATTGACAAGACAGACAAAACTGAACTATAATGATCCAAAAAGCGTAGATTGAGAAAAGTAGCATAAATTATCGCTTCCAGTGAGCGGGAGACAGTGGGAACTCCGCAGAGTGAATTTATGTGAAGAACACTCAGGAGCTGCAATCTGAACATCCTAAGGATTAGTAGGTGCGCCGCAGGCTGTGCGTTATTCAGCATACCAGAGAGGCTGCAGGGCAGCAAATCAGGTGGTACCGCGGAACTTGTACAGTTGTCCGTCCTGAATGATTTTTTAGGATAGACGACTTTTTTTATTACAAAAAAGTTTATCACGATGAAAGTAAAAGGAGAAAAAGAAATGTCAGATATGTACCGCAGCAAGACTATGGATAAGATTTCTGAGAGTGATATCGGGTCCCAGTTAAAGATTGCCGGGTGGGTGGAAAATATCCGAGACCACGGCGGAGTTTCATTTATTGATTTAAGAGATATGTACGGCGTCATGCAGGTCGTGTTAAGGGATGCAAGTCTTTTAAATGAAGTGAGAAAAGAAGAATGCCTTTCCATCGAAGGGATCATTGAGCACAGGGACGAAGAGACTTACAATCCGAAAATTCCTACGGGAACCATCGAACTGGAAGCCCATAAGATTACAGTGCTCGGCAAGGTATATACTGACCTTCCGTTTGAAGTATCAGGTTCCAAAGAGATCCGTGAGGATGTCCGCTTAAAATATCGGTATTTGGATTTGAGAAACCGCAAAGTAAAGGACAATATCAAATTCCGCTCCGAAGTCATCAGTTTCCTGAGAAGAAAGATGGATGACCTTGGATTTATGGAGATTCAGACACCGATCCTCTGCGCATCTTCACCGGAAGGGGCGAGAGACTATATCGTGCCGTCCAGAAAATACAAAGGGAAGTTTTATGCCCTCCCTCAGGCTCCGCAGCAGTACAAACAGCTTTTGATGGTATCCGGCATCGACAAATACTATCAGGTTGCGCCTTGTTTCAGAGATGAGGACGCCCGCGCCGACCGTTCTCCGGGAGAGTTTTATCAGCTGGACTTTGAAATGAGTTTTGCCACACAGGAAGATGTCTTTAAAATCGGTGAGGAAGTGCTGGCAGAGACTTTTAAGAAATTTGCGCCGGAAGGGTCTGTTGTGACAGACACGCCATTCCCGGTGATCAGTTATCAGCAGGCAATGCTGGAATTCGGAACGGACAAACCGGATTTAAGGAATCCTTTAAGGATCGTGGACGTGACAGACTTTTTCCAGAGATGTACCTTCAAGCCGTTTCATGACAAGACGGTAAGGGCCGTGAAAGTTCACGCAAATCTCTCAAAAGGATTCCATGAAAAGCTTCTTAAATTTGCACAGTCCATCGGCATGGCCGGACTCGGATATCTGGAAGTAAAAGAAGATATGTCCTACAAGGGACCGATCGACAAGTTTATCCCGGAAGATATGAAGAGTGAGCTTGCCGAGAAAGCACATCTTGAGGCTGGGGACGTGATCTTCTTTATCGCAGCCAGTGAAAAACCTGCCTGTCTGTTTGCGGGACAGATCAGGGACGAACTTGCCGCGCGCCTGGATCTCTGTGAAAAAAATGCCTATCGTTTCTGCTACATCAACGATTTCCCGATGTATGAGACAGACGAGGAGACAGGTCAGGTGACCTTTACACACAACCCGTTCTCCATGCCGCAGGGAGGACTGAAAGCGCTGAATGAAAAAGATCCTCTGGATATCCTCGCATACCAGTACGATATCGTCTGCAACGGAGTGGAACTTTCCTCCGGTGCGGTGAGAAACCATGATCTGGACGTCATGGTCAAGGCATTTGAAGTCGCAGGATACGACGAAGAGACATTAAAAGAAAAATTTGGAGCGCTATATAACGCATTCCAGTTCGGTGCCCCTCCTCATGCAGGAATGGCGCCGGGAATCGACCGTATGATCATGCTCCTTAGAAATGAAGAAAATATCCGCGAAGTAATCGCCTTCCCTATGAGCGGAACTGCACAGGATCTTATGTGCGGGGCTCCTGGAGAAGTGTCAGAGCTTCAGTTAAGAGAGACACACATCAAAGTAAGAGATTAATAGTTAAAAAAGCCGTACATTCAGAAATGAATGGGCGGCTTTTTGCATATATATGGTAAATAATAAAGTTTGCACAGGGGGAAGGCCTTTTGGGTACGCTTCTTCAGATTGTTTTTATCAACCTTGTCGTGTCTCTGGATAATATCGGCGTCATCGCCATGGCAACCAGGGGGCTTTCAAAGCGCCGGGCCAAAGCGGCCCGAGATCTGGGCGTCTGGCTGTCTATCTTTCTTAAGATGATCTTTGTGGGGATCATCGGATTTTTGTTCAGGATTCCATGGCTTCACATCAGAATACTGGGAGGTGTGATGCTTTTATATGTCACTTTCACGATGATGATGGAAAGCGGAACGGGAAGTGAAAAGCGTGAACAGACAGGACGGAAGGACAGCTTCTGGTTTGCAATCATTTCGATCGTGGCAGCAGATGTGAGTATGAGTTTTGACAACGTGCTGGCTATCCTCGGAGTCGTGTCTGCGGACGGCGGCGGTCTGCATATGAGAGAATTTCTGCTGATCTTCGGCGGCCTGGCATTTTGTGTGCCGCTGCTTCTCTGGTTCAGCGGAACCATTGCAGAGTGGATGGAAGAGTTTCCGGTCCTAAACGATATCTGCGCCGGATACCTTGTCTACACAGCAGTCAAGATGATGATGGAAGATGAGTTCGTATCTCTATTCCTTCAGGAAATCAATTTTTCCATCGCGGCACCGTGTGCGGCACTGGCCGGTATCCTTGTGGCCTGCTTTAAAGTCTATTCGGAGGGAAGAGATTTTCAATATCACAGCGGGAAGATTCTCGTGGCCTGTGTCACGGCTCTGTCCTGCTATGCGGTCATGGACATGGCAGTGCTCTCGTACCTGAGCACCGGGCCTTCTCCAAAGGGATACCAGCTGAGTCTGGAAGCTCTTTACGGATTTCTTCCAAAAGGGATCAATGCGGTCCATCTCACCTCCATGTCCTCCGGAATCCTGGAACTATGCGTGGCAGTTTATACAGCAGATGTGATGAGGCGGAGGGAGCCGTCCTCATTTTTCTGGAAATACATAAAAGTAGAAAATACGATGGCAAGGCTTTTGCTGTTTCAGACAGCGCTCTATGTCATAGGGCTGACGCTTAACTTTGGGCTTGGAAAGCCGGATGTGTGGATGTTCATCCTGGAACTGCTCTTTGAATTCCTGCTGATGAGTGTCTATGCGGCAGTCTTCGGGCTTTTGTGCTTTTCTTTTAAAAACGGGGGATTGGGACTGGGGATGAGCCTTTTGTTCCTTCTGCTGGAAGCAGTCATATCTTCTGTGCTGATGCTCGACGAGACCAGCGTGCTGGCGGGAATGTTCCCGAATTATTATCTGGAGAACCTGGAAAGTCATATGCACGATATGATCTTTGTCATGAGAGGGGTCTTTATGTCGGCAATTTATATACTGCCTGCGTTGATGATTGGGGAGAGAAAAATGAATTGATAACCACGTATTTACGTGGCATACTATACAGTATAGAAGCTCTGGTATAATGGCTGCAAAAAATTGGACAAAAGGATATGGAAAGGGAAAGAATGATTGATATAAAAGATCTAAATAAATACGAGCGTGATTTTTCTACTTATTATGGAGGGAGAAGTGGGTCTAAATATGCGATTATAATTGACGGAGAACGATGGATGATAAAGTTCCCAGAGAGTACAAAGGATTTTATGGGAAGACAAAAAAAGAACGCCCACTTTCCATCCTATACAGCCAGTCCATTGAGTGAATATTGGTTCTCAGATTTACCAATCATTAGGTATTCCTGTGCATGAGACAATGTTAGGAATAAGGGATAACAAATTAGTTGTTGCATGTAAAGATTTTGATCCTTTACACAGGCTGGTAGAATATGGACAGATAAAAAACTCATTGACAGACACAGAGATAGAATCGGTGCATAGTTCATCAGGCCAGCAGAGAGAAGCTTTGATGGATGTACTGAATGTTATTTCCACAGCGCCGGTTTTTCAAAAGACTCCTGGGGTGAAAGAAAGATTTTGGGATATGTTTATTGCAGATGCCTTTATTCGGAATAATGACCGCGATAACGGAAACTGGGGCATTTTTATTAATGCAGACGGAACAGGAAAATTGGCACCTGTTTATGACAATGGAAATTGTCTGTTTAATAAATGCAATCCTTCTGTGGCAGAAAGGAGAATTGCAAATGAAAGAGATATCTATCAGGATGCCCTTGGTACCGATGTTTCTTATTTTACAGATAAAAACGATAAAAATATTCATCCATTTCAGTATATCGAAAGCGCTGAAAATCCTGACTGTACAGCTGCATTATTAAGGTTTGTAAAGCATTTGGATGTAAGAGAAATTGATAGGATTGTCGAAGAGATTCCTGAGAATTTTCAAGATATACAGATTATAACAGCGATACAAAAAGAACATTATAAAGCGGTATTCCATATGATGCTGAACAAGAGCATTTTTCCTGCAGCAAATAATTTTGAAAAAAACCTGATAAAATAAGGCTTTAAAGCACCTTTATTCATAGGAATAGAAGTTAAAAAATTGAGCAAAAAACAACTTATGTAATGGGAGTTAAGTTGTTTTTTGCTCAATTTTTATAATGATACCACTTACAGAGAGATTTTCCCATTAACACACTATGTTGGCATGGTTTTTGCTTTCTATTTTGTCATATCAACGGAACAAAAAGGAGGTACGTGTATGGTAACAGAGCAGGAGTTAAGAGAACTTACTGATTTTGCGCAGGAAATCAGGATCTGGACAATACGGCAGATGGCAGAGAGAGGGTTCGGACACATGGGAGGGGCTATGAGTATCTGCGATCTGCTGAGTGTGTTATACGGGAAACGGATGAAGGTTTGTCCTGAGGACCCTTCCTTTGAAGAGAGGGACTGGCTGGTATGTTCCAAAGGACATGCAGGGCCGGCGGTGTATGCGGCACTGGCATTAAAGGGATTCTTCCCGAAGGAGTGGCTGTATACGCTGAACCAGCCGGGCACAAGGCTGCCGAGCCACTGCGACGCGGGAAAGACACCGGGGATCGATGTGACGACCGGTTCTCTGGGACAGGGGCTCTCAGCAGCCTGCGGCGTGGCTTTGGCAAAGAAACTGGACGAAAGGAAAGAACGGGTCTACTGTATCATCGGCGACGGCGAGAGCCAGGAAGGACAGAACTGGGAGGCTGCAATGTTTGCGGCACAGAACCGTCTGGGGAACCTGACTCTGTTTGTGGATAACAATAAAAAACAGCTGGACAATGACACAGAAAAAATCTGTGACATGGAGGATTTTGAAGAGAAATTCAAAAGTTTCGGCTGGCATACAGTCCGGGTAAACGGACATGACTGCAGAGCCATAGACGATGCGGTTGGCCAGGCTATACAGGAACAGGAGCGGCCCACAGCGGTGATTCTTGATACACTGAAAGGAAAAGGATGTAAGTTTGCGGAAACTATATGGAATCATCATATCAATGTGACCGGAGAGCAGGCCAAAGAAGCGATCGAAGCCTTAATGGCGTAAGGAGGGAGAATATGAGCGTAGTAATATCCAATACACATGAAAACGGAGAGAGATCCATGGCGGAGGTCTACTCAGAGACCATGATGGAACTGATGAAAGAAAACCGGGACATTGTGGAGCTGGAGGCGGACCTGGGATTCTGCCTGATGGGAAACCAGATGAATGAACTGGCAGAGGAAGTTCCGGGACAGATCATTGACTGCGGAATTCAGGAGGCAAACATGACAGGGGTTGCCTGCGGCCTGTCTTTTGCCGGGAAAATCCCGTTTGCCCATTCTTTTGCGCCGTTTATTTCCAGGAGGGCCAATGATCAGATTTTTATTTCCGGATGTTATGCGGGTGCCAATGTAAAACTTGTGGGATCTGATCCGGGGATCATGGCGGCATACAATGGCGGAACTCACATGCCTTTTGAAGATGTGGCAGTTTTAAGGGCATTTCCCGGGATGACCATTGTTGAGCCGACGGATCATGTGATGTTAAAAGATCTGGTAAAGCAGCTGGCAGAGAAGAAAGGAATGTACTACATACGCTGTGCGAGAAAAAATGTACCCAGGATTTATGAACAAGGTTCCGAGTTTGAAATAGGAAAAGGAAATATCGTGAAAGACGGAACGGATGCATCTGTAATCGCCAGCGGCATCATGGTGGCAGAAGCGCTGAAAGCAGCCCACATATTAGAGAAGGAGGGTATTTCCATAAGAGTCGTGGATATGTTTACGATTAAACCGCTGGACTGTGGACTGACAGTGCGCTGTGCACAGGAGACGAAGGCTGTCGTGACGGCGGAAAACCATAATATCCACGGAGGACTGTATGGTGCAGTTTGTGAGGTGCTGGCAAAGACAAATCCTGTCCCGGTGGAGGCCGTGGGAATAAAAGATGAGTTCGGTGAAGTGGGAGATATGGAGTATCTGAAAAAACGGTTTGGCCTCACGGCAGATGATATCGCTCAGAAAGTTAGAAAAGCCATAGAGAGAAAGCGGGTGGAGAGATGAAACGCAGGATTGCAAAGCTGACCGGACCAAAAACATTTGAGTTTTTTGAAGAAGACCTGCCGGAGCTGAAATCAGACGAAATACTGCTCAAAATGGTCAGCGCGGGACTTTGTCATTCTGACATTCCAGCGTATATGGGCACCAGCGCCATGGGAAGAAATCCTCTTGGATATGAAGATGTGGTTAAACCTCATTATCCTATAGGAATCGGCCACGAACCGACCGCTGTGGTGGAAGCCGTGGGAAATGCTGTGACAAAATTCAAACCGGGCGACCAGGTGACTGGAGTGACATCAGAGTGTATGGCGACACACAAGATCATCAGGGAGGAGGAGAGAATCATCAGAGTGCCGGAAATGGATAAACCTTTTGAATGTTGTCTTGGAGAGCCGATGATGTGTGTGGCAAATATCGTTCAGGCTGCCAAACCGGCATTCGGTGACCATGTGGCGATAATCGGATGCGGGTTCATGGGCCTTTTGACCATCGCCGGACTGAAGAATGACCGTCTGGGAAGTCTAACGGCTGTTGATCTGATGGACGGACGGCTGGCTGTGGCAGGAGAATATGGAGCGGACCATACGGTGAATCCGGCAAAAGAGTCTTTAGAGGAAACCATGATGAAGATCACAAGAGGAAAGGGATTTGACGTCATCGTGGAAATCACAGGAAGTCTAAGAGGACTGGCTTCTGCCCTGTCTATTTCCAGGATCAGCGGAAGAGGAAAGATCCTTCTCCCGTCTATGTATACGAGGAATGAAGTGTTTACGCAGAAAATGGCCTATCATATGATGTATCGCTCTCCGATCCTCCATGTGGTACATCCGTGGTACTGCGAAGACTATATGGACACACTGGAAAAAGCAGTGAGTGCCTACAAAAAAGGAATCTTCCCCACGGACCGGCTGATCACCCACAGAATTCCGTTTGAGGAGATTTCCCGGGGATTTGAACTGCTTGAAAATAATCCTGAAGAATATGTAAAAGGAATTATAGTATTTGACTGACGGAAGATAATGGAAGAAGCCCTTTCTTGAGTTTATGTACTTCATTTGGTACAATAGTCATAAGAAAACCAGGACGCCAAAGAGAGAGCAGGGAGAGAGCGTATGAACCGGAAGGAGAAAATATTTCAGTATTTATCAGAATATGCAAGAATACAGACAGACAGCGGCTTTGAGCCGGAGGCGGACTCAGGCTATATTGCAGAAAGGCTGGGACTCGACCGGAGCAATGTGAGCAGAGATCTGAACGAACTTGCGCGGGAGGGATTGACAGTGAAGCTGGACGGAAGACCGGTCAAATTTGTTCCCGCAGAATTTTACCGGAAACCGGAGCCTGAGAAGAGGGAATCGAAAGAATTTGCTTTTATGATCGGGGAGGACGGATCGCTGAAAACGCAGATTCAACAGGGGAAGTCTGCGGTGCTGTATCCGCCCAATGGTCTGCACACGCTGCTGGCAGGTCCGACTGGAACAGGTAAGACTACATTTGCGGAGAAACTGTACCAGTATGCCAAAGCCATGAAGGTGATGAAGGAAGATGCCGGATTTATTGTCTTTAACTGCGCGGAGTATGCCCAGAATCAGGAACTGATTCTTTCCCAGCTGTTTGGCCACAAAAAAGGCGCTTTTACCGGAGCTGAAAAGGACAAACCCGGACTGGTGGAAAAGGCAGACGGAGGCATTTTGTTTCTGGATGAGATCCACCGCCTGCCTCCCTATGGACAGGAAATGCTGTTTCTCCTCATGGATAAGGGATGCTACCGGAGGCTCGGCGAGACAGAGGAAGTGAGAAAGGCGAGTGTCCTGATCATCGGCGCTACGACGGAAAATCTGAATACGACCCTCCTTAAGACCTTCCTTCGGAGAATGCCGGTGGTCATTCATCTGCCATCGCTGGAAAAGCGGCCGCTCATCGAGCGGCTTCGGCTGATTGAGGAGTTTTTTTCGGCAGAACAGAAAAAGATCGGGGCGCCCATCCAGGTATATAAAGATGTGGTCATTGCCCTTCTTTTGTATTCCTGTCCGGGGAACATCGGGCAGCTTTCTGCCGATATCCAGCTCTTATGCGCCAGAGCATTTCTGGAATTCAAGGTAGAACAGAAGGAAGTGGTGGAGATCAACTTTGAAATCCTGCCGTCCTATATACAGAACGGACGCCTGGAATCTTCAAAGAAAAAGAGCGATCTGATCGAATTTTTGCAGTACTCCGAAGATTATCATATGTTTCTGGACAGCGAGGCTGACGGTGAGCCGGGAACCGAGAATCTATACATGGAGATTTCCAAAAAGTACGAAAAATTCCTGGAGCAGGGAAGATCCGGCGGTGAGATCAGCGATATCATCGAGGATGATCTGGAGCAGTATATGAATGCGCTGCTCAAAAAGTATGATATGAAGAAGGAACACTATGAAAAGAAAAATCTTCTCAAGATTATTGACGCAAAAGTGTATTACGCGGTGGAGGACATCCTGCAGTTTGCGGAGATAAAACTTGGAAGGAAGATGCCGGAGCGGATCAAGGTCGGAATTGCCATGCATGTCAATGCCATGACCGAGAGGATTTCCAAAGGGATCATGCTTAAGGAAAAAGAATTAAATGACATTGTCCTGAATCATCCCCAGGAATTTCAGACAGCAAAGGTCATGTTAAGGCTCCTGGAAGAAGAACTCGGGATACAGGTTCCAAAGCAGGAGATCGGATATTTTACCATGTTTCTGTGTGCCATGGATGAGGAGGCGATCTATCCGAAAATAGCGGTCATCGTCATGGCCCATGGGGAGAGCACAGCCAGCAGTATGGCAGAGGTAGCAAATAAGCTTTTAAAGACTGGACACTGCCATGCCATCGACATGCCTCTGGATGTGCCTGCGGAGGAGGCACTGGAAAAGGCGGTGGTGTTGGCAAAAGAAACAGATGAAGGCAGAGGAGTGCTTGTGCTTGCAGATATGGGCTCCCTTCTCATGTTCCCGGAAATGATCGAGAAACGGACCGGAATCCCTGTGAAAACAGTTCCCATGGTGTCCACCATCATGGTCATTGAGGCGGTAAGAAAAGCGATGCTCAGGGGTGCGGACATCGACCGGCTTGCGAAGGAGATGAGACAGATCGGAAAGGTGTTTGACCAAAAGCATGGAGAACAAAGTATCCATACAATCCTGGTCACATGTTTTACAGGGCAGGGAACGGCATTGAAGCTTTCCGAAATTATCAGGGATATGATCCCGGCAGAGCAGCAGAGCCGGTTTAAGATCCGCTGTATGGATTTTGAAGGGATGGATGCGGTAAAGGAAGCAGAAGGGCAGGAAGATCTGTCCGGGGCAGATGCAGTGGTCGGTACGGTTGATTTGAAACTTCCCAATGTCCCGTTTATCTCCGTGGACGAGTTCGTTGTAGGAGACGGAATGGCAAGGCTCAGCGAGATGATACAGGGACAGGCTGAAACTGTCTGTGAGACAAAAGATGAAGCAGTCATGGATGAAAAGCTTTTGACCGGAACTCTGGAACAGCTTTTATATTTTCTGAATCCTAAAAAAATGGCAGGCCAGGCCATGGAATGCTTAAAGGAATCTGTCAGGGCATTACATATGGAAGTGACAAGAGAACTGGCTGTGCGGTATGTGATTCATCTGTGCTGTATGCTGGAGCGCCTGATCCAGGAGGAAGTTCTGCCTCACCAGGAAACGGAAATTTTAAAGGAGAAATATAAACATATATTTGAAACGGTAAAAAGGAGCCTTCGGCCTCTGGAGGACTGTCTGCATATGAAGATACCGGATTCTGAGACCGCTTATCTTGTAGAGATGCTTTTGGAAGAGAAGGAATCCTGCTGATTGGACTAACTTTTTTTTGGAACCGTCTCACCTGATATAAAAACTCGAAGTGGTAAAAAATCAGGGGGAATACAGAGATGAAGAAGAAAAGACGCATTTGGATATTGGCCGCAGTGTTAGCTGTGGCGGCAGTACAGGGAACTGTTTTTGCAGAGGACCAGGAGTCCGGTAGTACAGCAGAAGCTGTGACAGAAACAACAACAGAGGCTGACAAACTTCTGAAGACGGAAGTGCTCATGGAAACTGCCAGAGAGCAGATTTCAGATGAAAAGCAGGAGCAGCCCAAGATCAAAAAGACTGGGAAGAAACAAATCATGCAGATGCAGAAGCCCATAAAAAAGGCGGCAGACGGGCAGACCTTATTGGATGTAAGCAAAGGAAACATCAGCATTACAAGCGCCGGAGCGACCGGGGGGGGGTACAAGCAGTGAGACATCTTTGAACCCCAAAGGCTACCGGATTACAGGTACAACCACTTCGAATATTATAAAAGTAGAACCGAACGTTACGACGGACATTACTCTGGATAATGTCAGTGTAACCAGCAGCGGAACTAAAAATTGCATGGACGTGTCCCATGCCAATGTAACGATTACACTGGTGGGGAATAACCTTTTGTCCTGCGGAGCGACAGCTTATGGCGCTTTGGTCAAGGACGGAATGGACGATTCCAGATTAATCATTCAGTGTGAACATGCAACGGCAATCGGAAATATTACTTCAAACCGGACCATTGGCTCAGAAGCGGGATTTTCTAATCTGACCATCAGAGGCGGTATTGTGGAAGCACAGGCAGGAGGCCACAACTGTGCGATTGGAGCAGCCTGCGGAAGTTATACACACAATTCTGCAACGGATCAGAATAAATATGCCAAAAATATCAGGATCGAAGGAGGAGTCGTAACAGCCAGAGGAGGGAAAGACTGTGCCGGGCTTGGAGGCGGCAGAGCCACTCCGGTGGACGGCATTTATATTACGGGAGGGACGGTGTATGCATCCGGAGGTGCCCATTCTCCGGGGATCGGTTCAGGAGGGATCAGTTCAGACGCAGGCGGTGCTGACATGAATGATCCTGAGTCGATGAATGCGTCAAATATTGAGATCACAGGAGGAAATACCCTCGTCATAGCCGTCGGTGATAAAGATACCGCTATGCCGGGAATTGGCTGCGGCCGGAAGTATGACAATAAAGTGAGAGGTACGGCAGTGAATATTACTGCAGAACCGGATGCAGGATATCAGGGATATATTCAGGACGGCATTTCTGAGACAGAGTATAATTTTACAGCAGAATCTCCGTTCCAGACAAAGCAGGATATTAAGGTGGATAAATATTTTACCATGGTTTATTTCGGCCCGTTCCGGGATGAAAATAAAATAAACTCAGAGACAAAAGAACAGCTGGGGGCCAATCATCTGATCAGCAAGACCGGAGGAAAAGGCTTTTCCGAGCAGCAGATCAAAGAGCTGGTGAAGGCAAACGGCAAGGACAAGGACGGAAATCCATTTGATACTAATGATTTTACCCTGCCGGACAAGGATCAGATGAATGCCATCAATAAGGCCAAAGAAAAAGGAGAAGTTGGAGATTATCAGCTGACCATTGCCACAGAAAACGGAACTCAGGTAACGGTCACGGTATCTTTAAGAGGAAACGGTACAGATGCTGCAGTGCCAGGGAGTGATACAGATTCCGGAATGATAGGAGCCAATGATGTAGAAAAAGAGACCGGAGGAAAAGGCTTTGAGATACAAGAGATTAAGGAACTGTGCGGGATCAAAGGAAAAGATAAAGATGGAAATAATCTGAAACTGGAAGATTTTAAGATTAATGAAGATCAGTTTCATGCAATCAATGAGGCAAAGACTTCAAAGAAGACCGGAAAGTTTCCGCTGACCTACGAGACGTCGGAGGGAGAGATGGTAACGGTGGAAGTACTGCTCACCGGAACAGTGGAGAGTTCATTTGACACTGGAGGAGGAACGAAGGCTCCGGAGATGCAGAGCATAGACAGCGGCCAAACAGTGGTAAAACCAACGGACCCGGCAAGAGAGGGATATGTTTTTGAAGGATGGTATTATACAGATAGAGAAGGGAACGAAGTCCTGTGGGATTTTGAAGAGTCTGTCTATGAAAATAGAACTCTGAAAGCCAGATGGAAAGAAGAACCGAAGCCAGAAGTCACAGAGCAAAATCAGGTTACCACAGAAACACCGGTAAATTCAGAACAGCCAGTTAAAACCGAACAGCCGGTGCCGGACTGGGAGTACAGCAAAAGAAAAAAGACAGAGCAATCTGAGGAGAAAACAGTCAAAACCGGAGACGAAAAGGGAAGTCTGTTTTTCCTGATTCTCTTTGGAGGTTCATTGGCAGGAGCAGGAATTTTATTAAACAAGAAGATAAGATAAAACACATACCGGAACGCTATTCAGAATAGTGTTCCGGTTTTTTGACAGATGTCCACAATAAAAGATAAGATATATAACAGCAAGTAAAATCAAGCAGAAGCCAGTCTATTTCTTTATAATAAATTTAGGGTGGTTGAAACGAGGTGAACAGACGAATGTATGAGTGGCAGAGGCAGATCCAGACGATCGTTGATGAGATCGACAGATGTATTAAAAACTACAATGATGAAGCGCTGACACTGTGCTTTCTTTCCCGAAGGCTGGGTTATTCAGAGTTTTATACAACAAGAAAGTTTAAAGAAATATCGGGGATTCCGTTCAGGGATTATCTGCGGCTCAGAAAATTGGCCTTTGCGCTGAAAGAAGTGCGGGACAGTGAGAAAAGCATTTTGGATATTGCGTTTGATTATGGTTTTTCGTCACATGAAGCTTTTACGAGAGCCTTTAAGAGAACATACGGCGTGACTCCGAGTGAATACCGGAAAAGGCCGAAGCCAGTCGTTCTTCGTACAAAAATTACTCCGTTTGACCGCTACTTTTTTGGATTAGGAGAAATCGGCATGAAGAAATCTGAAGATGATATTAAAATTTATTTTGTAACGATTCCCGCACACAAATATTTGCATATTAAGAATTATGAGAGCAATGGGTATTGGGATTTTTGGCAGAAACAAAATCTCATTCCCGGGCAGGATTTTGAGACAATCTGCGGTCTGCTTGACAGCATCAAGGGAAACCTGGATGACGATGGAGGGAGTGAGCCTAACAGCGGCAGCGGCCAGATCATGGCATATATCAATGATCCGGACGGCAGGCTCTGTGACTGGGGTTTTCTGCGCACGGAGTCTCATGGTGTGCGTCTTCCGGCGGATTACACCGGCGAGGTACCGCCTCAGATGCAGCTGATGAATGTTCCCGAAGCCGAGTATGTAGTATTCGAGCACGGTCCGTTCGATTATGAGCAGGAAAACCGAAGTGTGGAGGAAAAGATTGAAAAGGCAATGACAGAATTTGATTTTGAAGGAACCGGATATCGCTATGACACGACTCCCGGCAGAATCATTTATTTTTATTTTAATCCGGAAAAACATTTTAAATATATCCGGCCAGTGCTAAAAGAAAAAAACTGATGACATTTTCCACACGATTTCCGTTCGGCTCTTAGAATGCCTCACTACAATCGTGTAGAAAATGGACGTAGTGTCTGCTGGATAAGAATAGCGGCTAAACAGAAGGCGCCACTTTTCGAAAGTTATTTACCACTATTGGAGGAGCGCATTTCAAAAGCGCGACGGAAATAGTGGTGAATAACTCATACCTTATCGCGCAAAGCGCGTCCACCCGAAGGATATAAAACACGGTGTGCCCTGTGGGTATACCTTATTGCGCAAAGCGCGTCCACCCGAAAGGCATAAAACACGGTGAACCCTGTGAGTATACAGCATCAGGCAGCAAAAATTCATTTTTGCTGCCTAGTTTTCTTTTTTATCGGAAAACTAACTTTTTTATAAAGGACGAGTACCTGATATAAAAACTCGAAGTGGAAAAGGAAAAATATTATAACAGGGGGATCACAAAGATGAGAAGGAAAAGACGAATCTGGATATTCACTGTGGTATTAGCCATGGCGGCAGTTCAGGGAACTGTTTTTGCAGGGGCTCAGGATGTAGAGAGTTCAGTGGAAGACATGACAGAAACAACAGAAGCTGATAAGATGTTGGATACAGAATTACTTATGAAAACTGTAAAAGAGCAGATTCCGAATGAACAGCAGGAAGAACATGAGATTAAAAAAAGCAGAATCAGTCAGATAGAGAAGCCTGTAAAAAAAACGGCTGACGGCCAGACATTATTGGATGTAAGCAAAGGAAGTTCCATTATTAAAAGTACCGGAGCGACCGGGGGGGGGTACAAGCAGTGAGACATCTTTAAACCCCAAAGGGTACCGGATTACGGGTACCACCACTTCGAATTGTATAAAAGTAGAACCAGGTGTTACGACAGATATTACTCTTGATAATGTGAGTGTGACCAGCAGTGCTCAAAATAAAAATTGTATGGACGTGTCTCACGCCAACGTGACAATTACGTTGATCGGAAATAATAAGCTGCTTTGTGGAATTACGAACTATGGAGCATTGGTAAAAAACGGGATGGATGATACAGAACTGGTTATTCAGTGTGAACATGCAGGTGAGAAAGGACATCGCTGTACAAAAGAAATTTGTGGATCTCTGGAAGCAAAAGGAACGGTACATCATGTCTCTGCAATCGGAAATATTATTGCAAACAGAACAAATGCGGAAGAATGCGGTTTTTCAAATTTTACCGTGAAGGGCGGTATCATTAATGCAAAAGCAGGCGGGCATAACTGTGCAATCGGTGCTGCATGCGGAAGTTATGTAAACGGAGCTAATGGAGCAGGGCATAAAAAATATGCAAAAAACATTCGTATTGAAGGAGGAATCGTCACAGCTGAGGGAGGAGAAAACTGTGCAGGTATCGGAGGAGGAAAGGTAACTCCGGTAGATGGCATTTATATAACCGGAGGAACGGTTTACGCTTCAGGAGGAAGCTATTCACCGGGGATTGGATCTGGAGGTACAGGAACAGATGATTTTGAGGGTTTTGAGGCAGTACAGGACCAATGTTATAATGTTTCCAATATCGTAATCAGCGGAGGAAATACCCTGGTAAGAGCAGTTGGACACGAACAGACCAGTATGCCTGGGATTGGCTGCGGTAAAGCAGGAAATACTGTGGTTGGCACTGCATCTAACATATGTGCAGTGCCAGATGCTGGATATCAGGGATATATTCAGGACGGAACATCCGAGACAGAGTATGAATTTACTGGAGAATCTCCATTTCAGCAGAAGCAGGAGATTAAAGTAGACAAATATTTTACAATGGTTTACTTCGGTCCGTTTCGAGATGAAAATAAGATCGATCCGGACAGCAAAGAACAGCTGGGAGCCAATCATATCATCAGTAAAACCGGAGGAGAGGGATTCACCGGAGAGCAGCTCAAGGAGCTGGCGAAAACAAATGGGAAGGACAAAGATGGGAATTCATTCAACTTAGAAGATTTTACTCTTCCTAATCAAGATCAGATCAATGCAATCAATGAAGCCAAGAAGAACGGAAAAATCGGAGACTATCCGCTGACGATCGCCACAGAAAATAACACTCAGGTAACGATTACTGTCTCACTCAGGGGAAATGGGACAGATATAGCGATACCGTCCGGCGGAACCGAGTCCGGCATGGTGGGAGCCAACGATGTAAAGCAAGAGACCGGAGGAAAACATTTGAAGAGGATGAACTCAAAGAACTGTGCGGGATCAAAGGGAAAGACAAAGAAGGAAACAATCTGAAACTGGAAGACTTTAAGATAGACGAAGGCCAGCTAAAAGCCATTAATGAAGCCAAGACATCAAAAAATACAGGAAAGTTTTTGTTGACTTATGAGACACCGGATGGAGAAAAGGTGACGGTAGAAGTGCTGCTCACAGGAACTGTGGAAGTATCTTTTGATACAAATAGAGGCAGCAAACCACCGGAAATGCAGAGCACGGAAAGTGGGAAGAAGATATCAAAGCCAGAAGACCCGGTAAAAGACGGATATACTTTTGAGGGCTGGTTTTACACAGACAAAGATGGAAACGAAACAGAGTGGAACTTTGATGATCCAGTGTATGAAAATATGACGCTAAAAGCCAGATGGAAAGAAGTACCCAAAACAGAGACCACAGAGCAGAGTATGCCTACAACGGAAACAAAGACAAAATCAGCATCTACAACTGAAAAGTCTGTACCGGACTGGGAATACAGCAGACGAAAAATCTCAGAACAGACTGTCTCAAGAACAGTAAAAACAGGGGATGAGACAAATATAGTTTATTGTTTGATAGCTTTGGGAGCTTCTTTGTCTTGTATCATTTTAGCTAAGAAAAAGTTATTTCGATGACTGGCACAGAGTTGTTTGACAATTTCGTGAACAGAGATTAAGATAAAAGAAAATTCAAGTATCGGACGAACAGTAATCAGATGGAGGACTATATTGTGGGTGAAATACTGAAATTTTCTAATAGAGAGGGCTTTCGTAACTGGCTATCAGATCATTGTGTTTCCAGTGAGGGTGTATGGCTGTTATTCGGCAAGGCAGGCGGACCGAAAACCATTAAAGCAGGTGAGGCACTTGAGGAAGCTCTCTGTTTTGGATGGATTGACGGACAAATGAAACGTATTGATGAGACGAGTTACAAAAAGTATTTTTCTTCGCGCAGGAAAAACAGCAAATGGTCTGAGAAGAACAAAGTGCTGGCCGAGAAACTTGAAAAGCAAGGAATGATGACTGATCATGGCAAGGAAAAGATAAAGCAGGCTAAAGAAAATGGTCAATGGGATGCTTCCCAAAAACCAGTAATTACAGAGGAAGAAATCGATGTTTTATCCGCTCTGCTGAGAGCATATGAACCGGCTTACTCCAATTTTCAGCAGATGTCCCCGTCGGTAAAGAAGACATATACGCGGGCATATTTTGATGCAAAAACGGATGCCGGAAGGGAGAAACGTATAAGCTGGATGGTCGACCGGCTTAATAAAAATTTAAAACCTATGTAAATCTAAATATATTATGATAAAGCCAGGCAGCGATATTTTGCTGTCTGGTTTTATTTGATGCAAAAGGGAACTAACTTTTTAATAAAGGACCAGTACCTGATATAAAAACCAAAAACTCGAAGTGGAAAAATAATAACAGGGGGATCACAAAGATGAAGAAGAAAAGAAGAATCTGGATATTTGCTGTGGCTGTGGCCATGACAGCAGTTCAGGGGACTGTTTTTGCAGAGGCTCAGGAGACTGGAAGTCCAGTGGAAGCCGTAAAAGAAACAATTTCGGAAACAACAGAATCTGAACAGATTTTGGATACAAAAGCACTTATGGAGAATTTAAAGGATCAGATAAATCTGTCGGAAGAGGCAAAACATATTTCAAACGAAGAATTACGGTCTCTCTCAGGGGAAACGGAACAGATGCAGCGAAACCGGACGGCGGAACTGAAACCGGCATGGTGGGAGCCAACGACGTGGAGAAAGAGACCGGCGGAAAGGCGTTTGAAGAAGAGGAGATCAAAGAACTGTGCGGAATCAAAGGCAAAGACAAAGACGGAAACAACTTCAAGCTGGAAGACTTTAAGATAGATGAAGAGCAGTTAAAAGCAATCAATGAAGCCAAAACCTCTAAAAATACAGGAAAGTTCCCGCTGACCTATGAGACCCCGGGCGGAGGAAAAGTTACGGTGGAAGTGCTGCTCACAGGAACGGTCGAAATATCTTTTGACACAAATGGAGGAAGCAGACCGCCGGAAATGCAGAGTACAGACAGCGGTAAAAAAGTAGTAAGACCAGAAGATCCGGTAAGAGAAGACCATGTCTACGACAGAAACGAAGACCGAATCAGTAAAACCATCTACAACTAAGAAAACCATCCCGGACTGGGAGTACAGCAAACGAATGAAGTCAGAACAGACTGTTACAAGAACTGCGAAAACCGGAGATGAAACAAAAGTCTTATATCTCTTTATGATCTTTGGAGTATCTCTGACAGGGGCAGGATTGATCTATAAGAAAATGAAATAATTGCAGCTGGAGCACCGCAGTATGATGCTCCGGCTTTTTGTGATTAAAATTTGCATATAAAATCTAACTATCCATAATCCAAACCGGACCTGATATAAAAACTGTGAAGTGGAAAAGGCAAATTTAATGCAGGGGGATCACAAAAATGAAGAAAAGAAAACGGATATGGATGATTTCCATGGTGTTGGCGATTACGGCAGCACATGGAACAATTTTAGCTGAAGCTCAGGAGACAGAAGGCTCAGTGGAAGCCATAACACAGACAACAGAGGATGGGACAGAACTTGACACAAAAATACTGATGGAAACTGTAAAAGAGCATATTGACTTGCCAAAAGAAACAGAACAGGTTTCAGGTTGTAAACCGACAGAAGACGCTGTAAAAAAGAGTTCTGTTCAACAGGTGAAACAAGTTCAGAAACCTGTAAAAAAGACTGCCAACGGGCAGACCTTATTGGACGTGAGCAAAGGAAATATCACGATTAAGAGCTCCGGAGCGACCGGGGGGGGGTACAAGCAGTGAGACATCTTTAAACCCTCTGGGCTACCGGATTATCGGAAAAACCACTTCATATTATATAAAAGTCGAAGCAGGAGTCACGACAGATATTACATTGGACAATGTCAGTGTCACCAGCAACAGCGGCAGCAAAAACTGCATGGATGTGTCTCATGCCAATGTGACAATTACATTGGCAGGGAACAACATGCTTTCTTGTGGTATACAGAACTATGGGGCTTTAGTGAAAGACGGCATGGATAAAACTGAGCTTATCATTCAGTGTGAACATGCAGGAGAGAAGGGGCATCAGTGCGATAAAGACACCTGTGGTTCTTTGCAGGCAAAAGGTACTGAAATGCATGCAACGGCGATCGGAAATATCATTGCAAACAGGACAGTAAAGGAAGAATCCGGATTTTCCAACCTGACGATCAAAGGTGGTATTATTAATGCACAGGCAGGAGAACATAACTGTGCCATCGGCGCAGCCTGCGGAAGCTATGCCAATGGGGGCATCGATACAAAACAATATGCAAAAAATATTCGTATAGAGGGAGGTATCATCACTGCGAAAGGGGGAACCCTCTGCGCAGGCATCGGAGGAGGAAAGGTAACTCCGGTAGACGGAATCTATATTACGGGAGGAACAGTTTATGCATCCGGAGGGAAATATTCTCCCGGTATCGGGTCCGGTGGTGCTGAGACGACGGAGTCAGAATGGGAGAAAACACCGGAGGGCTTCAATGTTTCCAACATCGTTATCAGCGGAGGCAGCACGCTGGTCAAAGCTGTCGGTGACAAGAATACATCTATGCCGGGAATCGGATGCGGTAAATACGGCACGAAGACACCAGGTACTGCGACAAACATATGCGCAGTCCCGGACTCTGGCTATCAGGACTACATCCAGGACGGGACTTCTGAGACAGAGTATGATTTTACAGAGGAATCCCCATTTCAGGAGCAGCAGGATATTAAGGTAGATAAATATTTTACGATGGTTTACTTTGGTCCATTCCGGGATGAAAATAAAATTGATCCGGACAGCAGAGAACAGCTGGGTGCGAACCATGTGATCAGCAAAACCGGCGGTGAAGGGTTTACTGACGAACAGATCAAAGAACTGACGAAAGCAAACGGGAAAGACAAGGACGGCATTCCATTTGATCTGGAAGATTTTACACTGCCCAACAGGGATCAGATCAATGTCATCAATGAGGCCAAGAAAAACGGAGAGATTGGTGACTATCCTCTGACAATCGCAACAGAACAGGGCACTCAGGTAGTCATTACAATCTCTTTGAGAGGAAATGGAACGGATGTGACGGCTCCGGACAGCGGAACTGCATCCGGCATGGTAGGGGCTAATAATGTGGAAAAAGAGACCGGAGGAGAAGGTTTCGGAGTAGAAGAAATAAAAGAGCTGTGCGGTGTAAAGGGCAAAGACAAGGATGGGAATAATTTAAAGCTGGAAGATTTTAAGATAGACGAAGAACAGCTGAAAGCCATCAACCAGGCAAAAACATCAAAGAATACAGGGAAATTTCTATTGACCTATGAGACACCGGAAGGGGAAAAAGTGACAGTGGAAATCCTGCTCACAGGAACAGTGGAAGTATCCTTTGACACAGATGGAGGCAGCGAACCGCCCCAAATGCAGACCGCGGACAGCGGAAAGAAGGTACAAAAACCAGAAGATCCGTTAAAAGTGGGTTATGTATTTGAAGGCTGGTATTATACAGACAAGGATGAAAACGAAACAGAGTGGAACTTTGGAGATCCGGTGTATGAAAATATGACGCTGAAAGCAAAATGGAAAGAAGAGCCTAAGAGAACAGAATCAACATCGGAGGAATCTGGGACAACTGCGGAGAATGGGTTTGAGACAGAAGAGAACGAAGACAGGACAGTAAAGAAACAGGCACCTAAATGGGAGTATCAAAAAAGAGTAAGAAAGAAGACAGAGCCTATGGCAAAGACCGGAGATTAGGCAGATATACAATTCTTGATTCTGATTTTTGGAATTTCATTGGTGGGCATTCAGGTAATAAAGAGAAGCAGGGAATAGAATTATAAATAACAGGCAGCAAATTTTTAGAATTTTGCTGCCTGTTTCCAAAATAAAAATTTTTTACTGCCGTTTATGCCGCACATTTGTTTGATAGGTGCTTATCCAGCAGATATTACGTCCATTTTCTGCATGATTGGAGTGAGGCATTCTAAGAGCCGAACGGAAATTATGTAAAAATTGCCATTATTCCATAACCCCCACTTCATCAGGCACGATCACATCAGCCTCTGTGCAGGCGAGAATGTCTTCCACCGTATAGCCGGGAGCTAATTCTCTGAGAATCAGCCCCTCGTCCGTCACCTCAAAATAACACCGTTCGGTTACGATGTCAGTGACACATTTAGCTCCGGTCAGAGGAAGAGTGCACTTTTTTAGGATCTTAGAAGCGCCGCTCTTTTCACAGTGATCAGTAGCAACAATAATCTTTTTAACACCGGCGCAGAGATCCATTGCGCCGCCCATGCCCGGGGCAAGTTTGCCGGGAATGGTCCAGTTGGCGATATTTCCTTCCTGATCTACCTGCAGCGTTCCGAGTACGGTTGCGTCAACATGGCCGCCGCGGATGAAAGCAAAAGAAGTCGTGTGGTCACAGATACTGCCTCCTTTGATGATGGAAGCAGGCTGGCCTCCCGCATCAATAATATCCGGATCAGCATCCTCCCACTTTGGTGTGGAACCGCAGCCGACAATGCCAATCTCGGCCTCCAGCCAAAGTTCTACACCCTCCGGCAGATAGTTGACACACATCATGGGAACCCCGATTCCTAAATTAACAAAATCTCCGTCTTTAAAAAATCTCGCACAACGGGATGCGATCAGTGCACGTCCAGTAAGTCCTGCCATTACTTTCCACCTCCTTCTGCTTTTGCTCTCGCACGCTGCCACATCGGACAGAAAGGTTTCTTTTCACCGGTTCTTACGTAAACCATATCGATGATTGGAGCAGGCACATCAATATCATCAGGACCTAATTCTCCTACTTCAACCAATTCTTCAACCTCGACAATGACGATATCTGCTGCAAAAGCCATGTAGCTGTTAGTGGCTCTTCCGGTGTATCGGAAAGCGATATTTCCGATCGTATCGGCTTTCCATGCCTTGATCAGAGCAACATCTGCGTGGAGCGGAAGCTCCAGGAGATATTCTTTCCCATCAATGGTCAGTTTCTGTTTTCCTTTCTCGATATCTGTTCCCACGCCTGTGGGAGTAAGGCAGCCGCCCAGACCTGCTCCGCCGCAGCGGATGCGTTCTGCAAAAGTACCCTGTGGAACAAATTCTACATTTAACTCACCCGCAAACATTTGATCACGGGCTTCCGGATTCAGACCGATGTGGGTTGTAATCAGATCCTTTACCAGCTTTTCGTGGATCAGCCTTCCCAGTCCCTGGTCAGGCATACCGCCGGATACAGCGATAGCGGAAATGTTTTTTACCCCTTTTTCCAGCATTCCAGTAATCAGCTCTTCTGCAGAGTGCTCTCCATGCCAGTCTCCAAACATGATCGTCTGGCCGTCATGGAATTTTGCGATTGCTTCTTCTTTAGACACTACTTTTGAGATCAATATCGTTACCTCCTTTCAGTGTGCTGCCTATTTTCCCTGGAACTCAGGTTTCCGTTTTTCCATAAATGCAGAACAGCCTTCTTTGAAGTCTTCTGTATTGGAACACTCATGCTGCGTTGGGATTTCCACATCATCCAGATAGCGTTCGTAATCAGAGAATGCCGCAGCATAGATCTGTTTCTTGATATTTTTATAGGATACCTGTGGTCCGGATGCTAATCTTTTGGCAAATTTGTAAACTTCCGCATCCAGATCTTCTTTTGCAGTGACTTTATAAACAAAACCAAGGTCTTTGGCCTCCTGGGCATCTACAGGACGTCCGGTGGCACACAGTTCCATCGTCTTCTTTTCGCCGATCTCTTTTGCAAGAAGATAAGCACCGCCGGTATCCGGAACGAGCCCGATGTTTACAAATGCCATAATAAACTTTGCGTTGTCTGCCGCAATGATGAAATCGCCGGAAAGAGCAAGACTGAAACCTGCACCTGCCGCAGCGCCGCTGACTGCTACAATGACCATCTTACTCATGGATTTCAGGCCATTTGTAACCTTTCCAACTTTGCCGATGAGTCCGTCCATATTGATGTCGCCGCCGCTTTTGATCAGGTCATAAAAATAGCCGATATCACCGCCGGCCGAAAATGCTTTTGGTGCGCCCTTTAATACCACAACCCTGGCATCCGGATCTGACTCAGCCTTTTCTACGGCATAAATCAGTTCATCTGCCATCTGTTCGTCGATGGCATTTAAGTTTTTGGGATAGTCCATTGTTATAGTCGCAATTCCGTCTGCCACATCATAATGCAGTTTCTGAAGTTCCATCGCAGTCCCTCCTTTTTGGGGTATAAAATTGTATGGATACGATTGACAAAATCCTCCTTTCCAATGTCTATATAGTCCGTTCTTAATATGAGTTGATAACTATATTTTACTCCTAATGACAGATAAAAACAAGAATAATCAGACTTTTTAATGGTATAAATATGGAGAAAAAACGGTTGTTTTACGGATATAAAACGGTTATAATTTAAGTGTGGTGTATGCGGCATTGAAGGAGGGGTTCTATGACGATGGAAGAAATGAAACAAAGGAAAATAGAATTAGGGTATTCTTACGAGCAGATTTCAGTATTGTCGGGAGTACCTGTAGGCACAGTGCAGAAAATCTTCGGGGGAGTCACAAAATCTCCCAGATATGAGACACTGAGAGCGCTGGAAAAAGTCCTTAACAGGGAATCCGAAGCAGAACTGGGAGAATCGGCAGATTATATTTCGGGCAGTACTGCAGAAAACTGCACCATTTCAGATTATGATGCTATTTCTGCGGACAGAAGGATCGAACTGATTGACGGGATTATCTACGACATGGGAGCTCCGACCTATGTCCACCAGATGATCGCCGGACAGCTGTACCGCAGAATATATGATTTCATTGACAGGCAGGGAGGAGACTGTATCCCCCTCCAGGCACCCCTTGACGTACAGCTGGATTGTGATGACAAGACAGTCGTACAGCCGGACATTATGATCGTATGCAGCCACGATAAGTTCAGAGAGGGCAGTATTTTAGGAGCACCGGACTTCGTCGCCGAGATATTGTCGGAGTCAACCAAAAAGAAGGATCTGACGATCAAGTTAGGAAAATACACAGAGGCCGGAGTGAGAGAGTATTGGATCATAGATCCGGATAAAAAAAGGATACTGGTTTACGATTTAAAACAGGACGCAGACCTGAGCATCTATGGATTTGATGAAACAGTTCCGATGGGGATCTTTCAGGGACTCTGTGAGATAGATTTTACAAAAATCCATGAGGCTATCAAGATATTTAAATAAGGAAACAGGCAGAGCAAAGGGCCGGAACATAACAAAGTGTTCCGGCTCTTTCTCTATATAAAAAGAGAATATCCTGCGAAAGTTTTTCTCCACTATCGGAGGGAAGCATTTCAAGAGCAGACGGGAGATAGTGGAGAAAAACTCATAACACACTAAGTTGGCATGGTTTTTGCTCTATATATAAATGACAAACACGAAACGGAGGTGAATTTATGATTGGAGTACTATTGGTAACCCATGGAAACTTCAGCGAGGCGATTATCAAGAGCATGGAGCTTGTCTTTGGCAGGCAGGAAAAGCTTGAAGCGCTCACGCTGAATCATGGGGATGATGTGGAGGAATTGACGCGACAGGTGAAAGAAAGGGCAAAAGAGCTGGACGACGGCGAAGGAGTCCTTGTATTGGTGGACCTGCTCGGAGGCAGTCCGTGTAACGTGACGGCGTCCTGTTTGAAGCAGGAAGGCCTTGAGTGTGTCACAGGATTAAATCTTCCTATGCTGATCTCAGTCCTGGAAGAACGGGAAGACGGCACCCTCTGCAGCATGCCAAAAGTGGCTATGGAAGCTGGTAAGACAGGTATTGTCAATGTGAAACAGCTCATCGGATGATAGAAAGGAAGCTGTGATCGATATGAAATATTTTCGGGTGGACGAGAGGCTGATCCATGGGCAGGTGCTGCTGAAATGGCTGAAGAAGACAGGATGTGAGAGGCTTTTTATCGTGGACAACCAGGTGGCAGCAGATCCTGTGATCCAAAGTGTGCTGAAGATGTCGGTGCCGGGGAATGTGAAAGCGGAATTTTTGACGGTAATTGAAGGACAGACGAAGATCAGAGAGGATACAGAAGACATTTTTATACTGATCAAAGAACTGGAGACAGTGTGCAGACTGGTCGATGCGGGCATTTTGACCGAATCCGTCAACATTGGCCGGCTCCCTTATATGAGGGGGAAGAAAAAAATTTGTGACAATGTTTTTATCGGAGAAAAGGAGGGGGAAGAGATGATGCGGCTGCTGGACCAGAGAACGAAAATATTTGTTCAGATGGTCCCGGACAGTGAACCTGTCAGTCTGACAAGAGAGATGATTCGAGGTGAAGTATGACAAAACTATTGCTTTTGACCCACGGGTGCTGGGGTGAAGAATTGATAAAGTCGGCGGAACTGGTCGTGGGAGAGATCCGCGATGCAGAGGCATTTGCCCTGGAACCGGAGGATGCGCTGGCTGACTACATGGAAAAGATCAGGGCGGTGATTGAAAAGGGCAAAGGGCAGGATATCCTGCTGGTCTCGGACTTAAACGGGGGTACTACTTCCAACGTGGCAGCTGTTTTCAGCAAGACTTATGAAAACGTAAGTGCAGTCTGCGGTCTGGGGATGGAAATGCTTATAGCGGCGGAAGAACTCAGGGAAGAACTGAGCGGGAAGAAACTTGCAAAAGAGGTGCTTTCCTGGGTGAGGGAAAAGAACAGAGACTTAGAGGAATAAGGAGGAATTTACTATGTCAGATATTGCATTAATCAGAATTGACAGCAGACTGATTCACGGACAAGTTATTACAAAATGGGTAAAGATTGCAAAGGCAAACCGGATTATCATCATAGATGATGAGTTGGCTCAAGATGATTTTATGGCTAGCATTTATACTGCATCGGCTCCAAAAGGAATTTCAGTGGAAATCATCAGTGTAAGTGATGCGCTCGCCGCATGGAACAAGGATCAGATGGGAAATGGGGACCTTTTAATTTTGTTTAAAAATACAGAAGCCTGCTACAGGATGTTTGAAGGAGGACTGCCGATAAAGAGACTGCAGATAGGAGGGCTTCCAAGTGCTCCGGGGAGAAAAACAATATTACGGGCCGTATCCATGGATCAGGCAGATTTTGAAAAGTTAAAGGAGATCAGTGATTCCGGGACAGAAGTCTATATTCATATCATACCGGAAGAACCGAGAATGGATTTTGGGAAGATTGAGAAAAAGATGAAAGAATAGGAGGTTTACTATGGTATTAGCATTAGCATTGATCGCAGGACTTTGGTACTGGATCGGGCAGAGTAAGATTGGATATACCTTTCATGCAGTCATCTGCCAGCCGATTGTAATGGCGCTGCCCTTCGGACTGATTGCAGGGGATGTGACTACGGCATTAAAAATCGGGGCCAGTGTCGAGATGGTCTACATCGGAATGGTAGCAGCAGGGGCAAATATTCCGGCAGATGAATGTCTGGCAGGAGTCATAGCTGTCCCGATTGCTTTGATCAACGGCATTGATCCGTCTACAGCAGTGACACTTGCTGTACCATTTGGGCTGCTGGGTGTGTTTCAGGATCAGATAAGAAGGACGATTCAGGCGGCTTTTGCACATAAGGCAGATAAGTATGCCTTGGAGGCAGACACAAAAGGTATTGAACGGTGTACGATACTTTACCCCATGCTCCTGGGTTTTGTGCTGAGATTCCCGCCGGTATTTGCTGCGATTTATCTGGGATCTGATGTAGTGCAGAAACTTCTGGACGCTATTCCGGAATGGCTGACACATGGACTGGCCGTGACAGGCGGGGTACTCCCGGCCCTTGGATTTGCAATCACAATTTTTATCATAGGGAAAAATATTTATATTCCATTTTTTATTGTTGGATTTTTCCTTGTACAGTACTTGAAGATTAATGTAATGGCAGCGGCTATCTTCGGCACCTGTCTGGCACTGCTGATTACATTTTTGCGCAGGGAAGCCGCGAAAGAAAATTAATGGAGGTGAGCGAAAATGGAACAGGAAAAGATAACAGAGCCAGCAGAAAAAAAGGAAGAGCTGCTGACCAAAAAAGATATTAATAAAAGCTTTAACAGATGGTATATCAGCGCAGAAGTATCCAGTTCTTATGAACGGATGCAGGCAGTTTCCTTCTGCTACAGTATGATTCCATGCCTGAAAAAGCTGTATACCAAAAAACAAGATCTGAGCGAAGCGCTGACCAGGCACTTGAATTTCTTTAATTCCCAGGGAACATGGAGTACACCGATCCATGGAATTACAATTTCCATGGAAGAAGAGATGGCGAAGACCGGAAATGTTTCCGGATCAGCGATCACCGGAATAAAAACAGGGTTGATGGGGCCGCTGGCAGGCATTGGGGATACGATTGACTGGGGAACATTAAAGACGATCATCTATGGGATCGCGGTCACGTTTGGAATGACCGGAAGTATTCTGGGTGCGGTCATCCCGTTTGCCTTTACGATTCTTACATATTTTATTGCGAAAGGTTTATGGAATTTAGGCTATAAGATCGGCAAGGAATCTGTAAAATCAATTTTGGACGCAGGATGGATCAAAGATCTGATCTCAGGGACAAGTATTTTAGGCTTATTTATGATGGGTGCGCTGAGCGCGCAGTATGTATCATTGAGTACACCGATCAGCTTTAATGTAGCCGGATCAAAGATTGCGATTCAGACGATTCTGGACAGTATCGCACCGGGGCTTCTGCCGCTGGGCATTGTATTTGGCATTTACTTTGTATTAAAGAATAAAACGCAGAAATACGGGCTAATTTCTATCTGTATTGTAGCCGTATGTATTCTTGGTTCTCTGATAAAACTGTTTTAAGAAAGGAAAGAGGTGGCAGCATTGATCATTTCAATGGGTGAGTTATTAAAAAAGGCAAAAAAAGAAGGCTATGGGGTGGCAGCTCCGAATGTATTTGACAGTCTGAGCGTGAAAGCGTGTTTTGAAACGGCGGACAAACGAAAGGCTCCGGTCATCCTGGATTGTGCGGGACTTCCGTTTCTTGAGGAGGTAGCTGAACTATCCAGGTTTTATGAGAGGAAGTATCCGAATGTCCCGGCGGCTTTGAATCTCGATCATGGAGGACCGTATGAAGAAATTGTCTGTGCCATAAAATATGGCTTCAGTTCTGTCATGATTGACAGGTCTACACTTCCTTATGAAGAAAATGCAAGGGAAGTAAAGGAAGTCGTAAAAATGGCTCACGCAGCGGGAGTTTCTGTGGAAGCAGAACTGGGTCACGTGGGACAGGGATTTGAATACGAAGCCACGAGAGACGGAGGACTGACAGATCCGAAAGAAGCACTGAGATTTGTTCATGAAACAGGAATCGACTGTCTGGCCGTGGCAGTGGGAACATCACACGGAACTTATCAGGGAGAACCTCATCTGGAATTTGATTTATTAAAAGAGCTTCATGAGATCATTCCCGTACCGCTTGTACTCCACGGAGGTTCCGGCACGGGTGATGATAACTTAAAGAAAGCAGTTGAGACAGGCATACAGAAAGTCAATCTGTTTACAGATCTCTGTACAGCAGGGGTGCAGAAAATGTGTGCATATCTTGGAATCGACTGGAGCAGCATGATGGAGGGAAAAGGCAGTACAGAGCTTGCCAACATGAAAGCAAATATGTGTGATGCAGGCCTTGCAGCAAAAGAAGGTTATGCGGAGGCATTAGAACATTATATGAAACTGTTCGGCGGAGAAGGAAGGGCATAGAAGGAGGATCAGATGCAGAATTTCAGATTTAAGAGTCCAACAGATTTTCTCTTTGGGAAAGATACTGAGCTTTCAGTGGGCAGTGAGATGATAAAGTATGGGAAAAAGGTGATGTTTCATTATGGAGGCGGTCATATAAAAAAAGATGGGCTGTATGACAGGATTATAAATTCTATGGAGCAGAATGGAATCCAATACATAGAACTGGGAGGAGTGAAAGCAAACCCGGATGTGGAACTGGTCCGAAAAGGAATAGAACTCTGCCGGAAGGAAGAGGTTGATTTTATCCTCGCAGCAGGGGGAGGCAGCGTGATCGATTCTGCAAAAGCTATCGCCATGGGAGTGTTTTATGATGGGGATGTCTGGGATTTCTTCTCAGGTGGAGCAGAGGTCTGTAAGGCTCTTCCAATTGGAGTTGTGCTGACCATACCTGCAACCGGAAGTGAGGCCAGCGATACTACAGTGGTCACCAATTCAGCTGAAGGTCATTTAAAGAGGGCAGTTTCCAGTGATCTGCTGAAGCCGGTTTTTTCGGTGATGAATCCGGAACTGACTTACTCTCTGCCTGCTTATCAGACGGCTGCCGGAGGCGTGGATATTATGTCTCATGTATTGGAGAGGTATTTTACGCTGGAACCAGACTGTGGATTTACAGACCGCCTTTGTGAAGCAACTCTGCGCACTGTGATCCGGTGCCTGCCGAAAGTTCTTAAATGTCCCGAAGACTATGCTGTCAGGGCTGAAATCATGTGGGCGGGAACGATTGCCCACAATGGGATTCTTGGAGTTGGCAGAAGTGAGGACTGGGGAAGCCATATGCTGGGACATGAGATCAGTGCCCTATATGACCTTACACACGGGGCAACGCTGTCTGTGATCATCCCGCAGTGGATGGAGTATGTTTATAGGACAGATCTTACCCGGTTTGTTCAATATGCGGTCAACGTTTGGAATGTAGAAGAAGACTTCTATGATCCGGAGAGAACTGCTCTGGATGGCATAAAAAGAACAAAGGAATTCTTCCGTTCTGTGGGTATGCCGGTATCCCTTACGGATGCAGGTATCGAAAACGCGGATATCATACAGATGGCCGAAAAATGTACAAAAAACGGTGCTGTGGGGGGATTTCTGAAACTGGAAAAGAAAGATTGTATTGCAATCTACGAGAGTTCACGATAGGAGGAAATATATGCAGCGGGAAACAATGAGATTTTCTGTTTTAACTGAAAAAGGACATGCTGAGGTACGAGAGAGAAAGCTGCCGCAGATAGGGAGTAATCAGGTACTGGTCAAACAGCTTGTCTGCAATATCTGTACCACGGACTACGGCCAGTGGCTGGGGCTCAGGGAACATCAGGGTTATCCTATGGCGGGAGGCCATGAGGGATGCGGCGTGATCGAAGCTTTGGGACCGGATGTGAAGGATTTTGCTGTAGGGGATTTTGTCGCAGTGGCTTATGACGGATGCGGGGAATGTGAGCCATGCCGCAGGGGAGATGTGCTGCACTGTACCGGAATGTCGGGAGGACAGAGATCAGAAGACGGATATTTGGGCAACTTTGGATTTGCAGATTACTGTGTGAGAAACACGAGAAGCCTGATTAAGATGAATCAAAACTTGAATCCGGGAGAGGCAGCATTTTTGGAGCCTTTAGCTACGGTTGTAAAAGGATTAAAAAAACTGCAGGTGAAGCCGATGGAGACTGTGGCAGTCATCGGAGCCGGTACAATGGGCTTGTTAAATGCCTTAGCAGCAAGGGCAAACGGGTGCAGAGTGATCGTCTCAGAATTAATGGAGAAGAAACTTAAGACTGCGGAAGATATGGGATTTGAAACAATCAATGCAGGAGAGAGTGATCCTGTGGAAGCTGTGAAGAAAATGACTGGAGGAACCGGCGCAGATGCCGTCATTGTGGCGGTAGGTATCACAGCCGCCAATGAACAGGCACTTGCTATGGTAAAAGAGACAGACGGCAGGATTCTGTTTTTTGCGGCAGGATATCCAGCCCCGGAATTAAAGATTGATTCTAATATTCTGCATTACCGGAGACTGGAATTGTTCGGAACCTTCGCTGCAGATTCCATTGATTTTTTTACTGCCGGAGAGATGCTGAGTTCAGGTGCAGTCGATGTGTCAAAACTGGTAGAGCCGGAAACATTTACATTGGATCAGGTCCAGGAAGCGTTTCAGTGTGCGGCTGCACCCGGAATGTACCGGGTCAGCATTAAACTTAATGATTGACCGAAAGATGCGGTTTCCTGTCTGCCGAAAATTAGGATTATTCGGCAGGCAGAAATCATTATTAATATCTTTTAAATGATTTTTTTGATGATTGAACCCTGCAAAACTAAATAAGCCCCAGTTTTTTGCATCCGTTATAGATGCCGTTTTCTGCAGCGGTATCTGTCGCAAAGGCCGCATAAGGCTCTAATCCCTTATAATGCCGTCCCATGATGATCCCTGTTCCGACGGTCTGTATCATGGAAAGATCATTATCCCCGTCTCCGAACCCATAGGATGACTGAAGAGGAATTCCTAAAGCGCTGGTCATCGCACGGATACCGGAACCTTTGTCCACTCCGATCGGTGTGGCATCCGTGAAATGATACCGGATATGCTTTGCCAGTTCAAGCTGAGATGAAAAATATTCTTTCAGAAAATCATAGTCTTCATCATGATCATAAATAAAAGTCAGTTTATTAATCTTACATTTATCCTTTGTATCCCATGGCAGTACCCAGTGGTCTCTGACACCGAACACATATTTGAAAAACTGGTAGCTTTGCTTCTCCATACCGTCACAATAGGATTGAGTCTCTCCGTCCATGAGCAGAGAAATATTTCTGGGGGGGGCACATAGCTGTCTCAGACTTTCAATTTCAGCTTCTGTAATCTCTATGCTCTGAATGATCTCCCCGTCAATCTCTACATAGGCACCCATTCCGGTTACGTAACCGTTAAAGTATTCTTTTACATCTTCAGAGAACTGCTTCGTCCTGCCTGTGCAGACACAAACTGCATATCCGTTTTCTCTTAATTTTATTAAAGCCTCTTTCGTGGAATCCGGCATGTCAAAAATACCGTCCACTTCATCGATCAACGTTCCGTCGTAATCAAAAAATACAATTCCCTTATAGTCTTTCACTTTCTTTCCTTTCTTTGCGGGGTGTCAGGCAATCCGTCACCCGGAAGTTTCTGAACCATTTTATAATTGTATTTTATTATTCCACGGTCTGGAGAACAAGCGGTTTTGCTGAACATATGGTTAAGTGGGGATGAGGGGATGGAGGATAGAAATTAATTTCTATTAAAGCATTTTAAGCCTTTTATTTTTAGGCGGTACGTTCCTGATCGCATTGCTGACCTACATTGATAGGAATAAAAAGCGAAAAATCAAAGTTGGCCTGCCCGCTTTGCGCGCCACATGCAATCTGCCGAAGGCAATAGTATCCTTATGCATTTCGCAAAGCGTTTTTTATTTATAGAGAGGATTTTTAATTTTCTCTATAAATAAAAAATACCTACCCTGTCGGCAAACGGGATAGACGCGTCCTTTTATAGGACGTAAAAAACCTAAAGGCTTCCACTTTGTGGGCGGCTGCTCTTTTCTTATAATTTATTATATATGATATTTTTTACGCAAAAAGGAATGTAATTGTTTGATGGAAAGGAGACTATCTAACTTTTTATCATGTCCGGATTTCTTATAAAGTCAAAGAAAAAAGAAATGTCCAAAAGAGAGTGCACTTGAGGACAAAAAAGAAAGGACGGAGAGAACAATGAAAAAGCAATGCATAAGATGTCTGGCCGCAGTTTCTCTGATCGTGACCATAGGGACTGGAGCAGGAACTGTTCTGAGATCTCATGAAGAGGAAATGGTTGGAAAAACCGGGGGGGGGGATTTGTGAAATACAGGAAATAGCCCCGGAAAGTGAAACACAAGATACAGAAGGGGAAATTCCTGAAAGTACAGAGATTCCGGAACAGACACAACCGAGAAGTACGGAAGATAAGCCAGCAGCAACAGAAGAGACAGTCAGCGCGGAGACAGAAAAAGGCAAAGAACCTGATCCGGTGAAGAAACAGGTCAAAAAAGCGGTACAGAAAAAGAAGCTTGCTCAGAACGGACAGACCCTGCTCGATGTAGGACAGGGGGATATTCGGATCACGGAACACGGAGCCGAGGGCGGAGGACTGCCGGAAAACGAGACAGCCCTGAACCCGAAGGGATACTGGATTACGGGAACAACGACTCAATATAATGTAATAGTGGAAAAGGATGTCACTGTTGATCTTACTTTAGACAATGTTGACATCTCTTGTGATACCAAAAAAATGGACTGTATCAACGTTTCCCATGCGAATGTCACGATAACACTCAGAGGGAAAAATCAGCTTTTGTGTAATTCCGGCGGAAACGGAAATGGTTTAGAGGGCTGCGCGCTGGCAAAAGACGGCATGGACGGAAGCCTGACCATACAGTGTGAATTGGCAGACAGAAAAGAGCATAAGTGTGATTTGTCCTGCGGTTCATTGTCAGCCAAAGGAAATTCCAGTATTAAGCATGCGGGATCTATCGGAAGTACCGTACGAAATACATATCGTTCTGGTACAACCAAAGAAGAGATGGGGTTTGCAAACTTTACGATCAAAGGAGGAAACATAGAGGCCTCCGGCGGAGATCACTGTCCGGGCATCGGCTGTGCCTGTGTCAGTGAATATTACAGCAGCGGCTATGGATATACAAAGAATATCAGAATATCCGGAGGAAATGTTACTGCCACAGGAACTGCTTATGGTTCAGGAATTGGTTCTGGCTATGGAAGCAAGGTTGAGAGAGTTTATATTACCGGGGGAACTGTTATGGCCAGGGGAGGTTATCGGGCTCCGGGAATTGGGGCATCAGATTGTGGCATTTACACCCGATCCGCAGAGACTGTGGATCTTGAGATCAGCGGTGGAGATACAGTGGTAACAGCGGTCGGTGACCAGTCTACGGATATGCCCGGAATTGGAGCTGCATTGGGACTGGATTACGTAAAGAATGCAAATGTTATTCCAAAAGAAAGGTATCAGGGTTATATTCAGGATGGAGAGTCAGAAGATAATTACTTATTTTCAAATGATACTCCATTTTCAGAAAAATCAGAGATTAAAGTTAAAAAGTTTTTCACAATGGTATATTTTGGTCCTTACCGGGATTCCAATGGAATCGATCAGGATACAAAAGAGCAGCTGGGAGCCAATCATGTGATCAGCAAAACGGGAGGCGATGGATTTACCCAGGAACAGATAAAAGCATTGACCAAGGTGACGGGGAAACATGCAGATGGTTCTACGATCCCTGGCAGTGAGATACTCTTTGATGATCCAAGCCAGCTGGAAACAATCAATCAGGCAAAAAAGGCGGGAAAGACTGGGAAATACCCGCTGACATTTTCCACAGAAAACGGCACGAAAGTGACGGTTACCATTTATCTCCGGAGCGAGGGGACAGATTCAGCAGAATTGGATGTGCAGAATCCGTCTTCTGTGATCGGTGCAAACAGTTTCCAGTCAGAATCCGGAGGACCGGCTTTTACAGAGCAGGAGGTCAAAGAACTCGGTAAGCTGAAAGGGAAAGATAAGGACGGAAACAATATACCTTTTGATGACATAAAACTTTCCAAGGAGCAGCTGGATCAGATCAATGATGCCAAGATAGCCAATAAAAACGGGTCATTTACACTTACCTTTGAAACTCCGGATGGCAAAAAGGCAGAAATCACAGTCACTTTGACCGGAGGGCGCGACGTGACAAACGTGACAGAGAGCGGGGATAAGATCATGGCGAATCATGTGATCAGCAGTACAGGGGGAAAAGGTTTTACAGAAGCCCAGATAAAGGTTCTCACTGACCTGGCAGGAAGCAAAGATGACGGTACGCCGTACACGATAGATGAACTGAGTTTTTCTGATGCTAAACAGTTGGAAAAGATCAATAAAGCTAAGACATCAGGCAAGACCGGAGACTACCCATTGTCTTTTCAGACACCCCAGGGGACAGAGATTACCGTTACGGTATATCTGAGAAAAGAGGGCAGTGATAATGCCGAATACCGTCCGGAAGCTCCTTCGGCATCCATCGGAGCAAATGACACGGTCCAGCCGACCGGAGGCAAAGCTTTTACCGAGGATGAGATCATAAACCTGTGCGGTGCAAAGGGAAAGGATAAAGATGGGGTCGATGCGCAGATCACTGTCAATAAAAAACAGCTGGATGTGATCAATGGAGCGAAAGCAGCAGGAAAAACAGGCAGTTTTGAGCTTACATTTTCTATGTCGGATGGTACAGAAGTAACGGTTAAGGTTACGCTGACAGGGGAACATAAGGTATCTTTTGATTCAAAGGGAGGAAGTTATACTCCGGATGTCCAGAAGGTAGAAGGAGGTAAACAGGCAGTCAAGCCGAAAGAGCTGCAGAAAAAAGGATATACTTTTGAGGGCTGGTTTTATACAGATGAAAATGGAAATGAGACTGTATGGGATTTCAGCACACCGGTACATCAGGATATGACATTGAAGGCCAGATGGAAAAAGGCAGCGGAACAATCAAATGTACAGGAGATGGGGAAAACATCAGGAGACAAAAAAACGAAAAACAAAAAGGACGAAAGCTGGAATTATAAAGAGCTCACTAAGAACGGCACAGAAACGGCATCATCGGCAAAGACCGGGGATGAGAAAAGAGTGCCGTGGCTGTCCGGATGTATAGCCGGTGCAGCTAGTATTTTATTCTGGAAGAGCAGCCGGAGACGGAAGAGAAAGTAAAATTATAGAAGGGGATAACTTATGGTATTATCTGTAAGTTATACCTCTTTTGTATATACAAGAATAGTAAAAATATGGTAAAAATAGATATGCGGATATATAGGTCAGCAGATATATTATTTTTGTAATATCAAATAAAGGAGGTATTACAATGCCATCAGTAGAAAAAATAATTAGTGATATAATATGTGCTGAAAAAAACAGCAATATTAAGTTTAGAGATTTGCAAAGGGTGCTTGACGTTATGGGTTTTAGATGTAGAATAAAAGGAGACCACTTTATATATTATAAAGACGGAATTAATGAAATTATTAATATACAGCCAAAAGGAAATAAGGCAAAACCTTACCAAGTAAAGCAAATTAGAAACTTGATTCTGAAATATAAGTTGGAGGTATAGCTAATGTTTAAATATGAAATTATTATATACTGGAGTAAATATGATGATTGTTATATAGCCGAAGTGCCGGAACTTCCCGGATGTATGGCTGATGGAAAAACACAGGAGGATGCACTGTACAATGCCCAGATCGTGATCAAAGAATGGATTGAAACGGCAAAAGAAATGGGCAGGGAAATTCCGGAGCCTCAGGGGAAACTGATGTATGCTTAGCAGAATCATGACTGCTTATTATATTTGTGTTTAACTCTTGCAAAATATTTCTATAAGGGGCTGTAAAATAAGCCCTTAATTAAGAATCGCCAGTTCCGGCAGATGTCGGAACTGGCGATTCTTCGCTTTCATATTCACTATTTAACGAAATTCTTGATTATAAAAATGTCTATCCCGCCGTAATCTCTCCGCAGATTAGCTGGAAGCTTTCCGTCACCATTCCCAGGTAGTCTTCCTCCACCAGGACAACTAGCGTATCGCCGGAGTGTACCACGGTGCTTCCTTTGGCGATGATCTCTTCCTTGCCCCGGCTGATGGTGACGATCAGGCAGTGTTCCGGCCAGGCCACATCTTTGATTTTTTTCCCTACAGCAAGGCAGGTTGTTCCGACAACAAAACTTGAGAGTACTTTACCCTCTGCGGCATCCGTTGTTTTTAATCCCTTTTTTGCGAGAATGCGGCCCAGAAGACTCTCGTAGATCGGCTCGCTTTTCAGAAGATGGGCAATCACATAGGCAGTCAGTGACACAACGGCCAGGGAAAGAAAGTGTTCAAATGTCCCTGTCATTTCCGCAATCAGAATGACGCCGGTGATCGGGGCCCTGACGATGGCAGTGAAAAATCCGGCCATAGCAAGGATAATAAAGTTGATGATGTAATCCTGACTGATGCCTGTAAGTCCTGTGACGGAGGTTCCATAGATGGAACCAATGTAGGCACCAAGGATCAGGAGAGGGAAGAAGATGCCTCCCGGTGCTCCGGAGCCAAAGCTGACTGCCGAAAACAGAAACTTTCCAAGGAGAAGAAGCACCATAGACCCGATCAGGAGATGGCCGCTCTCCAGGCGTGTAATCATGGCATGGCCTCCTGCGAGTACAGAAGGAAGGCAGTAGCACAGCACACCCGATACGAGGAACGGGATTACGGTCCTGTACTCCGGTTTCAGGAAGGAGAGTTTTTTGTAAACATCCTGTCCTTTCAGCATGACACGGTTATATATGGCCCCGGCAGCACCAAGGATGATCCCCAGCAGGATCAGCAGGCCGTAATATTTAAGCGGAAGGGCAGACTTCAGCCTGAATTCAAACACCGGAGATAATCCGAATACATTTTTAGAAATAAAATCCGAGGTCAGGGCACCGGCAGTGACACAGACCAGCATGGAACTGTTAAAGTTCTTCTGAATTTCTTCCAGAGCAAACATAATGCCTGCCAGAGGTGCGTTAAAAGCAGCGGCCAGACCCGCGCCGGAACCGCACACTTCCATGATCCTTTCCTTTGTCTTGCTCTTTCGTGTGATCTTTGCAAGCCCTTTGGCGGCCATGGCGCCCAGTTGGACAGAGGGGCCTTCACGTCCAAGAGACAGACCGCCAAGGATCGAGAGTGTGCCGCCTGTGATCTTTGTGATCAGTACGCTGATCCAGTTCTGGCTTATGTATCCTTTCATCTCCCCCTGCACCTGGGGGATACCGCTTCCGGAGCACATTTCATCCCAGCTGACCAGTCTGCCTACGATCAGGCCGAGGACTACCAGGACGGCAAACCAGCCTGCGATATAGAAGGCATTTCCTTTTGTAAAGTCTATAATGCGGAACAACAGAGATTCCGCGTGATTTAATAAAATACGGTAGATGACGGCAATACAGCCGGCAACTATCCCCACCAGGAGTCCGTCGAATACAATCGAGATGGACAGAGAGTGGGGATTTTCCATTTTTGAAGTTTTCATATGCGACAATCCTCCTTTGTCATATTTATCTTATCACAAGATGTGCCAAAGAAAAAGGAATCTGCGCATTTCTCGGGTTTGCAAAACAGGGCCTGATAGTTTATAATACACACGTATATTATAAAGAAATTTAAGGAACAGATTGGAGAACAGAGTATGCCACCGATTACAAATGACTGGGCTGAGCATCTGAAAGAAGAATACAAAAAGCCGTATTATAAAAAGCTGTATCAGACAGTGACGGCTGAGTACGCACAGAAGAACATCTTTCCGCCGGCGGATGATATTTTTAACGCGTTCCACCTGACGCCTTTGAGCAGGGTAAAGGTGGTCATCTTAGGCCAGGACCCATACCACAATGTAGGACAGGCCCACGGGCTTTCTTTTTCCGTAAAGCCGGGAGTACAGACGCCGCCGTCCCTGGTCAACATTTACCAGGAACTGCACGATGATTTGGGCTGCTACATACCGAACAACGGATATCTGACCAAATGGGCTGAGCAGGGTGTCCTGCTTTTAAATACTGTTCTGACCGTCCAGGCGCACAAGGCGAATTCCCACAAAGATATCGGATGGGAAGAGTTTACGGACGCTGCGATCCGCATATTAAACGAGCAGGACCGCCCGATCGTCTATCTTCTATGGGGAAGAAATGCCCAGAATAAAAAATGGATGCTTACCAACCCGAAACAGCTGGTGCTTGAAGCGCCTCACCCGAGTCCTTTTTCTGCGTCCAGAGGGTTTTTCGGATGCCGTCATTTCAGCAGGACCAACGAGTTTCTGAAAGAACACGGCATTGAGCCGGTGGACTGGCAGATTGAGAATATATAGGAGCGAAGCATGAATAAAATTGTATTTTTAGACATTGACGGCACTTTGTACTGTGACGGGATCGGTATTCCGGAGTCTGCTCAGAGGGCCGTGGCTGAGCTGATAGACAAAGGGTGTAAAGTGATGCTCTGTACCGGAAGGGCTTACGGCATGGTACCGGAATCCTATATGGAACTGGGTTTTCACGGCATGATCGCGGCGGCAGGAGCCCATGTGATCTGTGAAGGCAGAGAGCTGTGCAATGATCAGGTTTCCGGTGAGAATCTGCGAAAGGTCATTGATTACGGACAAAAACATGGGATCGGGATCGTTTTAGAAGGCGTGAAAGGGAGCTATTATGACCCGGAAAATCAGGACGGTTTTTATCTGAAAGTGGTGGAAAGGCTGAGAGAGACCACGACCCCTTATATATATCCGCTGTCCCAGGCAGAGGCAGTGAACAAATGGACATACCATCACATGGACTTTGCGCAGAAGGAATATGTGGAGGAGATGACCGGGGGAACTATGAGCGGTATCATACATAAAGAAGTGAATTCCGTAGAGTTTATCCCTTCAGGGGTCAATAAAGCCACCGGCATCAGGATGGTGCTGGATCATTTTGGGATCGGCCGGAAAGACAGCTATGCATTTGGAGACAGCGCCAATGACATTGAGATGTTAAATTATGTACAATACGGGGTTGCCATGGGAAATGCAGTCCCTGAACTGCTGGAACAGGCCGAATACAAAACGGAGCCTGCGGACCGGGACGGCCTGGCACTGGGACTGAAACGCCTGGGACTGATCGGGTAGGAGCTGCCTATGAAAAAAGTTCTGAAAGCATTTGCATCAATCCTTCTGCTGGTACTGGTCTTTATGCTGCCGAATATAGTGTCATCGATCCAGAGCCGCATCCACCAGAAGGAACAAAAGAAGATTGTCACAGAGGTAAAAAAGACCCACAAAGACCTTTTTGAGACCAAGTACGGTTACCAGAGCCTTTCAAAAGAGGGCAAAAGGGTTTACAGCCTCATGTACTATGGGATTTTCAACAGAAAAAAGGAGATCGAGATTGAGCAGGTTACTACAAAGCGGATGGAGGATATTTTAAAGCAGATGGAATCCGACTGCCCTGAACTGTTCTGGTTCGATTTTACCGGAAATATCAAATGGAAGACATCGGGAACGAAGAAAAACGTCGTGTTCCTGCCCCATTATATTTTTACGGAAAAGCAGACCAGACAGTACGATAAGAAATTGAAGAAAAATCTTGCCGTGTATCTTTCCTATGCAGACAAAAAAGAGACGGAATATGAGAAGGTCTATACTGTTTATGAGCATCTGACCAAGAGGATCTCCTACCGGGAGGGCAGCAGATATAATCAAAACCTGATCAGCGGCATGGTCAATGAAGAGACTGTCTGTACAGGATATGCCAAGAGTCTTCAGTATATTTACCAGAAGATGGGCATCCCGTGCCGGATGGTGTACGGAAGGGCCAACGGACAGAATCATGCGTGGAATCTGGTACAGATCGAAGGAACCGACTGTTATGTGGACCCCACCTGGGGAAGCAATAATCAGAAGATGTCCAAGGGGTTTTTCGGGATGACTGAGGAGGAACTTCTGAGGGGACACACTCTGGATCAGGGACTCAAGGTGCCCAAATGCAGTTCAAAGAAGAACAATTATTATGTGAGGCAGAATCATTACTACAGGCAGTTTGAATTGGGGAAGATCTATAACCAGCTCTGTGAACAGAAAAATCAGGGGCAAATCAGTTTTCAGATGGGCAGCCGGAAAGAATATGAGAAGGCCTGCCGGCAGCTGATCACCGACAGAAAGATTTTTGATCTGCTGAGAAGAGTGCCCGGATTCGGGGCAAAAAAGATGGAAGTGGCTTATTATACGGACCGCCAGCTATACATTATGACAATTAATTTCAAATAAGAATTATGAGGAAAAACATATGAAAAAATTTGTAAAACGATTACTGGTGATGCTCACTGCAGCTGTACTGGTGACAGCAGGGACCGTGCCGGCAAAGGCGGCAGAGAGAGGACTTGCCACAAAGGAAGACACAAATGCAGAGAAGCCGTCGATCAACGGAGTCTGCGGAATATTGATGGATGCCAAGACCGGGAAGATCCTCTATGCAAAAAACATTGACAAGAAAAGCTATCCGGCCAGCATCACCAAGATCCTGACGACTTTGGTGGCGATAGAGAACAATGATGATCTGTACTCCACAGTCAAATTCTCCAGACATGCCGTAAACAGCATCGAGCCTGGAAGCACTCACATCGGCATTAAGACCGGCGAGGAGATTCCGCTCATCGACGTCCTGTACGGGATCATGCTGGAATCCGCAAATGAAGCCTGCAATGGTGTCGCGGAGCATACAAGCGGCAGCATCGAAAAATTTGCGGGCCTGATGAATAAAAAAGCGAAAGAAATCGGCTGCAAAGGGTCTCATTTTATGAATCCCAACGGCCTTCACAATGATAAGCATTATGTGACGGCGAGGGATATGGCGTTGATCACGAAAGCGGCTCTTCAAAATCCGATGTTCCGCAAGATCGCATGTTCTTCTCATTATTTTATGTCCGGAACCAACAAGGAGAAAAAGGGCAGAGAGTTATGGAATCACCACAAGATGGTAAAACAGACGATGTTCTTATACAAAGGCGTGGAGGGCGGAAAGACCGGTTATACGACAAGAGCCGGCGGTACTCTCGTAACTTTTGCAAAGCGCGGGGATACGGAACTGATCTCCGTGATCCTGCGGGGAAACGGATATGAATTGTACAGGGATACGATCAAACTGTTTGATTATGGTTTTAAGAATTATAAATCCGTGGCACCTTTTGCGGGATTAAACTGCGACCTTTCAGAGAGCCGGGAAAATCCGGTCACTCAGATGGCATGTAAACTTTCTCCGTACCAGCTTCCGCTGGGCGGCAGCTTAAGTGACTTTTCTGTGCTGCTGACCAAGGACCAGGATTCTGCTGAGCTGAAAGTATATACCGAGAACAATAAAATTTATGCCTCTTATGGAGCTGAAGATCTGGGATCAACCAAGATCAGTTATTAAAAAATTTTCAATGCCGGAAAAGCCTTTTCTAAAGATTTTTCCGGCATTATTTTAAATCCGTTCAACACTTTTGTAAACGATAGGGCTGTCATATCGAAAAGTTCTCTTTCCGTTTACTTTCATAATTTCAGAAACTTCTAAATATTCTTCTGAAAAGCGTTCAAATAAAGTGAATTTCAGCACAGGGGAAAACATGCTTTCTGAGGGTTTCAGATCCCTGAAATCAATACCGGTTAAATTTTCGTAGGTAAATGTGTCTTTTTTTAATTCACCGGGAGTTTCGTATGAAGTCAGATTCCTGATTTTATCATTGCAGACCGTATTTTCGTGTTCAGCAAAAGGGAATTCAATTCCGTTCTTTTTCATCTTTTCATATTGTTCAGAGTTTTGAAAACTGCCTGTTAATAGGTTTATAAAGCTGTTTAACTGTCTCATGTCAGAACCTCCCATTTTCCAAAAAGGCCATTTTCTGTGAGTTTTGAAACTGTTCCGGTCAGATGGCCCGCATCCAGCTTCAAGGCAAGGGATATTTCTTTGGGCGAACATGTTTCTTTCTTGCCGACAAAAATAAGAATGAACAGCTGTCCGTAAGTTACATTGATCTCTGCAAGTTTTTCCGTACAATACTGCGTAAATTGTTTACGGAGAACTGACACATAAAAGGCAAAAGATTCGGTCATTAATGATTACCTCCATATATTTGACTAAGTCAAATAATATATAATAAAAAAACTGCCCCCAACCGTTAGATTTTTGATCTGACTTTTGGGGGCCGGCCCATCAAGCAATATGTTTTTATATATGGGATTACTGGGGATCTTGTCTCTGCACAAGAATGTTTAATGCCGCCGGAACGATAGAAATCCTTACCGGGAGTCCCTCGCTCAGGATCTCACCGTCATAGTCAATGGCGATCTCACTGTCTGTGGATGCCTGTTCGATAAAGATCTCTTTCGTCTGAAAATACTCGATGGACGGGTGATTTTGGTGGCTGCCCTGGAGCCATTTTACTATCAGATCAGGAGTCGTTAAAAATTCGATCTTTTTGAGGATCAAGACGTCCAGATAGCCGTCTGATACAGAAGCCAGCGGTGCGGCGGTCGGGAAACCTCCCACACTTTTTGAGTTGGCTACTAAAAAGACCATGGTCTCCGTGGTTTCTGAAAATTCGCTGCTGGTGTACTTTAATACCATATTTTTGGAAAACTGCTTTGGCAGTTCTTTGATGCCTTCCAGATAATATGCCATCTTCCCGAGGACTGCTTTTTTGTCTTTCGGAACTTTATAAGCAATATCGGTGAGCAGGCCGCCGGCCAGGACATTGATAAAATATTCATCGTTGACCTTACCGATATCCACTTTTTTTGTCTGGAAATTCTTTATCATACCACAGAACTCTTTGGCTGTCTGAGGCAGGTTCATATAAGTGGCAAAGTCATTGACAGTTCCTGCGGAGATGATAGCCAGGGGGATATTACTCTGGCTGACCACTAGTCCGTTGGACACTTCGTTTAAGGTACCGTCACCACCCACAGAGACAACATAGTCGTATTCTCCGGGCTTTAAGGCTGCCGCCCGGTGCTTTGCATCATCTTTTTTCTTTGTATAAAAAACATCAATGTGTGGAGTGATTTGTTTTAAGATCAAAGTCGACATGATTTCCTGCAGTGTAGCTTCAACATTTTGTTTCCCCGAAGAGGGATTGATGATAAATAAGGCTTTCATGAGATCCTCCTTGTTGTATTCCATTCCCCGCAATTATGTACGGAAGATTATTTTACTTAGAGTTTACCATAGAAAGGCCGGGGTCGCAATGTTCAAAAAAGTTGACATTACAATGAGTACCTCTTGTATTTCTAAATAAACTATTTATTGTGAGAATGAACCAAGGCGAAAGGATAAGGAGAGATGAGGGACGAAAACTTCTGTAAAAATCTTTGTCCGTATGTGAAGAGGGCAAAGCAGGGAGATGAGAGAGCATATGAATATCTGTATCGGCAGACATACGACCAGGCCAGACTGTTTGTATTGAATTTCTGCGGAAATGCCACTGAGGCAGAGGATATTTTACAGGATGTTTTTATCGAGATTTACAGGAATCTTCCTGCTCTGAAAGATAATATGGCGTTTTGTGCATGGCAGCGGCAGATTGCATACCGGTGCTGTCTTAGGAATGCCAAAAAGAACAGTCAGACCGACATACTTGGAAACGAAGTGGTGGATTTTATCCAGAGTATGTCTTCTAAGGAGCCGGAACCTCAGAAGTTTATTTTGGAGGATGAGAAGACAAGAATCCTCCATGAGTGCATAAAGAATCTTCCGGAGAAGCAGAGAGCCGCGATTATCCTGAGTGCTCTGGAACAGCTGAAGATGAAAGAGATCGCCCAGATCATGGACTGTAATGTAAACGCGGTGAAAAACCTTTTGTTCCATGGACGGAAAAATCTGAAAAAACAGATCGAAAGCCTTCCGAAAGCAGACAGAGAGGCTTTGAAAATCAGGGGATTTGGTTTCTTTGCTTTATATCCGATTCTCAGGGGGTCTTTGTATACTGCGGGAAGCAATACGGGAAAAGGAGTGGTGGCCATGAAAAAGGCGGCCCTCGGAGCAGCAATTGCGGTCGGAGCCGGTACAGCCGGTTTTGTGATGCTTCATGAAGATCCTCTTCCGGCAGTTGATTTCGGAGGCTTCGAGACTCCTCAGGTGCGGATGGAGACAAAAAATCTGGAAGGGATCAAGATTCCCCAAAAGCCCAAACCGAAGCCTGAACCAAAAAAGATTACCCCGGCTTCTATACTCCAGGCAAAGGTGGAAAAGAAGGGCGGACGTTTGGCGATCTATGTGGACGGGGATGTGGATTACGTGAAGACTTATGCCCTCGGAAAATCCGGAAAGAAAGTCGCAGGACTCACCTGTGACACGAGCCGGGAGATCTTCTATGTACCGCCTAAGACAGAGGACTTTAAATTATATTTGATGGACAAGGCAGGAGATCAAAGAATATTTGAATTTAACAGGGAGTAAAAGAGGCTTTTAAAGGCCTTTTTTTCTAACCTTTTTCAGAATAGAAGTTTCTTATAAAGTCAAAAAATCACCCAAGAAAGAGTGCACTTGAGGGCAAAAAAGGACGGATAGAACAATGAAAAAGCAATGGATGAGATGTCTGGCTGCAGTTTCTCTGATCACAGTCATGGGAACAGGAAATGGCTGGAAAACCGGGGGGGGGGGGGGGGGTTTTACAGAAAAAAATCGCTGTCAG
>OATT01000163.1_pt1 | contig 75263 bp, 71 predicted proteins | sample 1476071 | NCBI WGS metagenome assembly OATT01 (sample SAMEA2579989, study PRJEB22360) | human gut metagenome | biome: human gut; feature: human-associated habitat; material: faeces | place: Denmark | collected 2008/2010 | reverse complement strand
TCTCTTCACCCGCTCCAATTCGAATAGTCGCACTCTTAGAGTGCTTTTTTTATCTCTTGTGAGAATTTAATTTTTCAAAAATTTCGTTTATATTCGACTTTATTAATATTTATTATTGTATTATTAAATTATATCTGATAATATATTCAAGAGCCCTAAAAAATGCTCTCCATTACGGAGAGCATATTTTTTTTTATCTAAAAACAGAAACTTATTAATGGGAGGAATAATACATGACAAAATATATTTTTGTTACGGGTGGAGTTGTTTCATCATTAGGAAAAGGAATCACAGCTTCTTCTCTTGGCCGATTATTAAAAAATAGAGGTCTTAAAGTTTTTATGCAAAAATTTGACCCTTATATCAATGTTGATCCAGGTACAATGAGTCCATATCAACATGGTGAGGTTTTTGTTACGGATGATGGGGCCGAAACGGATTTAGATTTAGGTCATTATGAACGTTTTATCGACGAAAACTTATCACAAAATTCAAATATTACTACAGGTCGCGTTTATTCTAATGTTATTGAAAAAGAACGTCGCGGGGAATATCTAGGTGCTACGGTTCAGGTTATTCCTCATATTACTAATGAAATTAAATCAAAATTAGTTGCTGCTGCTCAAGATAGTAATGCTGATGTTATCATTACTGAAATTGGTGGTACTGTTGGTGATATTGAATCTTTACCTTTTTTAGAAGCCATTCGCCAGGCACGTAAAGATTTTGGATATAATAATACATTATATATTCATAATACTTTAGTACCATATTTAAAAGCAGCTGGTGAAATTAAAACAAAACCAACACAGCATAGTGTTAAAGAATTACTTTCATTAGGAATTCAACCAGATGTTATTGTTTTACGTACTGAAGTTGATATTGAAGATCATGTTAAAGAGAAGATTTCTTCATTCTGTAACGTACCTAAAGAGGCTGTTGTTCAAGCAATTGATGCTGATATTTTATATGAAGTTCCTATGCATTTAAAAGCTCAAGGATTAGATGATTATGTATGTAAACATTTTGGTATTGAAGCGCCGGAAGCAGATATGACAAAATGGCAGGAGTTAATTGATACTGTTCGTAATTTAGATGGTGAAGTATCAATTGCCTTAGTTGGTAAATATGTTGCATTACCAGATGCTTATTTATCAGTAGTTGAGGCATTAAAACATGCTGGTTACCATTTTGGTAAAAAGGTTAAGATTAAATGGATTGATTCTGAGAGAGTTACAGAAGAAACAGTTAATGAAATCTTTGCTGATGTAGATGGAATCTTAGTACCAGGTGGATTTGGTAATCGAGGTGTAGAAGGTAAGATTTTATCTTGTCAATATGCGCGCACTAAAAATATTCCCTATTTTGGAATTTGTTTAGGTATGCAAATTGCTGCGATTGAATATGCTCGTAATGTTGCAAAATTAGAAGGTGCTAACTCTACTGAGTTTGATGAAAATACACCTCATGCTATTTTTGATTATTTACCAGATCAATATGAAGGTATTAAAATGGGGGGAACGTTACGTTTAGGTTTATATGATTGTTATGTTAAAGAAGGAACTAAAGCATATGATGCTTATCAATCAGTAAATGTTAAGGAACGTCATCGTCACCGTTATGAGTTCAATAATCAATATAAAACGATTTTAGAAAATGCAGGATTAGAATTCTCAGGAATTAATCCTCAAACCGGATTAGTAGAAATTATCGAAATTCCTGGACATCGTTGGTTTGTGGCAGGACAATTCCATCCAGAATTCTTATCACGTCCACAAAAACCACAGCCTTTATTCCGTGATTTTGTGAAAGCAGCTATGGAATTTAGTTTAGAATAGTTTAGTATAATATTTAGTTTATAGATTTGTAGTTGGATTGAGAGTAAGAGCTTTTTAGAATTAAAAAGTGGGCTCGAGATCTAACTACTTTTTTTATTTTATTGGTAAAAATATGATATAATTATGTGTGAAAACGAATTTATGGTTGAGGATGGGTAGGATGAAGAATTACTTGTTTATTTTTTTAATCGCTATATGTTCGATGATAAATAGTGGGGATGATTTTTGTATAGAAGCGTCTAGTGTTTTCAATAATTCTGATGAGGAATGGTTATTAGAAAAAAGTCAGAGTAAGTTTAAGATAGGGTACCCTTCTTCTATTACACCATTAAATTATTACTATTTTTATAGTTCGTTAAAGGGAGTTATTAATGATATTTCTCAAGAATTTTCTAATTTAACTGATAAGAATTTATCTTCATATTTAATTTCAGATATTGCAGAAAATGAAAGTTTATTAAAATATGGGATTATCGATTTATTTGTATCAGGTAAGATGGAGGCATATAAGGAGTTTTATTATAGCTCCCCTATTCATGAATTCGAGTATACTTTTTATGTGAATCAAGGAAATAATGCGAAAAATACAGAAGACTTGATGAAGTATAAAATTGGGATTGTTAATAATGATGATAAGATTGAAAAGTATTTATTATCTTTTAAAGATATTATTAGTTATCCAAATTATATGGCTCTATATGCTGGTCTTAATAATGGTGAGATTGATGCGATTTTTGTACCGAGAGATTTGTTTCAGTATCAAAGTTTAGTGCATGAGTTACGAGAGGTGAAATCAACGGAATATTTGTCATCGGCATGGTATTTTATTTCAGATGAACCTAATTTAATCTCAATTATAGATAGGATTATGTCTAAGATGCAGACGATGGAAAAGCATGCGGATTATTTCTTCAACCATCAGAATGCATTAATTGGGAAGCTATATAATTTAGATAAATCGACATATGAATGGTTATTTTATCGGCAACCTGTGATAAAGGTTGGGATTTATGATGTACCACCTTTTATGTATTATAATGAGGATGAGGATACGTTATCTGGGATGTTAGATTATGTTTTGAAGCAGATTCATAACAATTTTGGTGTCAAGTTTGAGTTTGTTTTTGGTGATTATGAAGAGTTAGTAGGGGCTTATCAACAGGGTGTGATTGATATATTACCTGTTTTTGAGATGGAGTCTAATGAGAAATTATTTTTAGAGGGAAATAATTATGAGATTTATCAAGGTCAGATAAATGCGTATGGGCTATTTAATCAAGTGATGTTTCAAGAGGCGGTGGGTACTAATCTTAATACAGTGCTAGGAAGTGTATCCAGTGAAGGATTTTTAAGAAGTGAGATGAATGTTCGAGTTGAAGATTCGATTAGTAAGTTACATGAGGGGCTAGTTGAAAGAAAGATTGATTATTTATTACTAGATCCTGTTTATTTAGATTATTTTGAACAGTACAATTTGTCGTATAAAGGAAAAATTGGTAAGTACATTTTCTCTTTAATGGTTAGAGATAATCAAAATTTTATGACATTATTTGATGCGATTAAAGTACATGATTTTGAAGATGATGAGGTGCGATTGAAGTATGAGATGGTCCTTTCAAGTGAAATGTACTTGTTTGAGATGTCTTCATTGAACCATGATTTATATTTGATGCATCAGCAACAATTTTTGTTTGCTGGAGGGATTATTCTATGTACATCTATTATTTTGGTGTTGGGACGTATGCGTTATTTGGATAAGAAGACGGAGCATTTGAAATATACGGATTATGCGACAGGACTTTTGAATCGATTAGGTTATATGAATCAGATGGATAAGATGATGAATAAGGGTGAGCCGTTTACTTTTGCGATTATGGATATTGATCATTTTAAGTCAATTAATGATACGTATGGTCATTTAGTTGGCGATCAAGTTATTACTTATGTGGCGAATGTGTTGAAGAAATGTTGTCCACAGAATAGTGTGATTTGTCGATTAGGTGGTGATGAGTTTGTGATTTGTATTAGAGATCATAGTAAGGAAGTTGCTATTTCAGTTGTAGAAAGTATTAGAGAAGATTTGAAAGGTTATAGTGAATATTTTGAAGTGACCGTTTCAATTGGGATTTCTTTTTATAGAGGGGAGGCCGTTGATTTAGAAAAGCTTTATCAGCAGGCTGATCATGCTTTGTATGAAAGTAAGAAAAATGGTCGGAATCAATATCAAATTTTTCAAAATTAGGGGATTGCATATTGAGATTTCTTTGATATAATAGTAACGTTAAATCCTATATAAAAAGGTGACAAAATAATGAAACTAACAAATTTGGAAACTAAATTGACAAATTTCATATATATTTTAAGTATCTAGCACTCTATGTTCGCATAGGGTGCTTTTTTGTTGGTATATACCAGATTTGTTTAAAGGAGTAGAGAGCAATGAGTAATTACGATGTTGTTATTGTTGGGGCAGGACCTGCAGGGATTTTTGCTGCATATGAGTTATCAAAGAAAAATAAGGATTTAAAGGTGGCTTTAGTAGATAAGGGGTTAGATATTTATAAACGTAGATGTCCAATTCTTGAACATAAAATTAAAAAATGTCCAGTAATCAAGGACCATGTAGGTTGTATGCCTGCTTGTTCAATTACGAATGGGTTTGGTGGAGCTGGTGCTTATTCGGATGGAAAGTTTAATATTACACATGAGTTTGGTGGATGGATGACAGATTATTTATCAAATGGTGTAGTAGAGGATTTAATTAGTTATGTTGATGAAATTAATTTAGAACATGGGGCAACGACTGATATTACGGACCCAACGACGGATAAGGTTCGTGAGATTGAGAAACGTGGATATGCGGTAGGATTAAAATTACTTCGTGCAAAAGTTCGTCATTTAGGAACAGAACAAAACTTAGAAATTTTAAAAAGCATTTATGAAGCAATGAAAGACCGTGTGGATTATCACTTTAAAACTGAAGTAAAAGATGTTATCGTCGAAGATAATGAAGTAAAAGGGTTATTACTTGCTAATGGAGAGACAATGAAGGCCAATCAAGTCTTTTTAGCACCAGGTCGTGATGGATCAGTATGGTTAAAAGACGTGATGAAAGGTCAAAATATTCCGATGAAGAATTTACAAGTTGACATTGGAGTACGCGTGGAAACTTCTGATATTGTCATGCAAGAAATCAATGAGCATTTATATGAAGGAAAGTTCGTCTATCGCACGAGTGTAGGGACTGTTGTTCGTACGTTCTGTTCAAATCCTTCAGGTCATGTTGTTGTTGAAAATCATTCAGGAACGATGTTGGCAAATGGTCATGCTTATAAGGATCCAAAGTTAGGAAGTAAGAATACGAACTTTGCTTTACTTGTTTCTCATACGTTTGAAGAACCATTTGATCAACCAAATGAGTTTGCTCATGAAGTTTCACATTTAGCAAACAAATTATCAAATGGATCAATAATTGTTCAAAAATATGGAGATATTTTAAGAGGGCGTCGTACGACGGCTAAACGTTTAAAAGAAGGATTCGTAGAACCAACATTAAAAGAGGCGGTTCCTGGAGATTTAGGGTTAGTACTGCCTTATAATACGATGAAGTCATTAATTGAGATGACGGAAGCGTTAGATCATGTAACACCAGGTATTGCAGCGGAGCATACGTTGTTCTATGGTGTAGAAGCGAAATTCTATTCAGCTCGTCCTGAGATTGACGATAAGTTTGAAACAAAAGTTAAGGGCTTATTCGTTGGTGGAGATGGAGCGGGTGTAACACGCGGACTTGCGCAAGCTGGAGCAAGCGGAGTTTGGGTGGCTCGTCAAATTTTAGAGCGCTATGAGGCGTAAAATTGATGAATCGTTTTCGCTAATCAATTCATTTAGATACTAGAAAAATTTAAATTTCATTTTGACAGAAAAGGTGGAGAGTTTTAATGGCAAAAACAGTTGTAGTTGTAGGAACACAATGGGGAGATGAAGGAAAAGGTAAAATTACCGATTATTTAGCTCAACAAGCAGATATCGTAGCTCGTTACCAAGGTGGAAATAATGCTGGACATACGATTGAGTTCAATGGACAACAGTTTAAGTTACGCTTAATTCCTTCTGGAATTTTTAATTCTGAAAAAGTAATTTTAGGAAATGGAATGGTTATTAATCCTGAGTCATTACTTGAGGAGATTGCTTACTTAAATGAAGGGGGAATTTCAACAGATCATATTCGTATTTCAAATCGTGCTCATGTGATTTTCCCTTATCATATTGAGTTAGATGGTCTTCAAGAAGAGTTAAAAGGAGATCAAAAAGTTGGAACAACTAAACGTGGAATCGGTCCTTGTTATACAGATAAATATGCACGTGTTGGAATCCGTATGGGTGAGTTGATGGATAAAGAAGTATTTGCTACTCGTTTAAAAGAACAATTAGCTGATAAAAATGAAATTTTAGCCAAATACGGAAAACCAACGTTCTCATTCGAAGAAATCTATACAAAATATTGTGAGTATGCTGACGTGATTCGTCCTTATGTAACGGATACTTCTTATGAATTAGATGAAGCATTCAATGAAGACAAAAAAGTCTTATTCGAAGGTGCTCAAGGGGTTATGTTAGATATCGACCACGGAACTTATCCATTCGTAACGTCTTCAAATCCATCAGCTGGTGCGGTAACAACTGGTTTAGGTGTTGGTCCAACTAAGATTGAAGAAGTTATCGGGGTTGTTAAAGCATATTCAACTCGTGTTGGTGAAGGTGCGTTTCCAACTGAAATTGAAGGAGAAATTGCAAATCGTATTCGTGAAATCGGTCGTGAGTACGGAACGGTAACAGGTCGTCCTCGTCGTATCGGATGGTTCGATAGTGTTGTTGTTTCTCATACTCGTCGTGTAAGTGGATTAACTGGAATTTCAGTTAACTTATTAGATGTATTATCAGGATTAGAGACACTAAAAATCTGTACAGCTTATGAATTAGATGGGCAAGTGATTAAATACGTTCCATCAACAATCAAAGAATTTGAACGTTGTACACCAGTTTATGAAGAAATGCCAGGATGGCAAGAAGATATTACTGGAGTAACTTCATTTGAAGAATTACCAGTCGCTGCACAAAACTACTTACGTCGTATTGAAGAATTAATCGGTGCAAAAGTAGCCATCTTCAGCGTTGGTCCAGACCGCGAACAAACAATCTTATTAAAAGCGTTATTCTAGAACAACTCTGCACTATGTGCAGTTAGTTGTTCTTGACTCCGCAACAAGCGGAGTTATCCTTTTTTGTGAAAGTCGTGAGAAACGAAGTAAGCACGACTACTACAAGAGGATTATTAGAAGCGAGAGTTTTCTTAATCGAGTGAAACTTTTGAATTAGAAATGAGAATTTATTTAGATACATACATAGTGAAAAAGATTTCACATTTTACGAAATAAGCTTAGTACATTCGTTTTGATGGTAGCCAGGCTAACTATAGTAGCGCTAAAATTTTTTCAGCTATGAAAAACTTATCGCTACTTATATATATTCTGAGATAGCGGTGGAGAAAGCTGTTATAAATGTCAGTAAAGTGAGTGATTTGAGTAGAGAAGGGGAAATCTCTACTAAGATTAATCAGTAAGAAAAAGTCATGAATCTGATGGGGAAGTCAGGTTTATGGTTATTGAATAGATGACTTTAGTGGAAGTGGGGAAGCTTCTGCTATAATTTAGCGTATCATTATCGTGAGGAAACGATGGTGATGGATTTATGAGTGAGAGGTTTTAATAGAAATGGGGAAGTTTCTACTAATATAATTTGAATATAGCTGAGAAGTTATGTTTATTTGAGTAAGAGCAACCTATTAGAAGCGGGGAAACTTCTACTAGGTTTTAGTGAGAAAACAGAATTTAATTGAATAAGAGTAGTAGTGAGAGTTAGAATTTTGAAGTGGATGGTAGATGGAAGGTGCTTATTAATAATGGGGAAGTTATTAATGGGTGGAAGGAACGTTTGTTTTATTTTTTAGGAGTAGGCTAAGAAGGTCAAGGTGGGAAATTTTATATAGATAGGCAACGCAATTTGCGTTGCTTTTTTTTCTAAATCATGTAAAATAGTGATGTTAAAGGGGCGTGATTTGGATGAAGAAATGGTATTATGCAATTTTTTTAGTTTGTTTATTTGTTTTTAATCAAGCATTTAAGTCTTATGTAGAAGTATATGGTTTAATTGAAGGAGTATTGGTTGGGTTAACGATTGCATTTTTATGTAAGCTGGTGTTTAAGGTAGTGACGAAGACGATTATTTTTATCGCTATTGTGTGTGGTATTTTAGTGTTTTTAGTGTCATCAGGTTATATTGAGTTACCAGCAGAGCTTGCTAATCTTTTTAACCTTTCACATATATTTCACAGTTTTTTCTAATATAAGAGGTTATTTTAAGTTATAATAATGGATGTAAAGGAGCAATAGTTATGAAGAAAATTTTAATAGCCTTAGTTGCAGTTATTGTTATTGCAGTAGGAGCAAATTTCCTATTCCCTTCGGTTAATTCGCTGACTGATTTTAAACATATTAACTATACAGAGACTTTTGATCAAAAGGAGTCAGAGTATTACGTTTATTTTTATCAGGAAACTTGCCCACTCTGTTTGCAGTTTAGTCCAGAGCTAGTGGCTGCGTATAATGAGAAGGATATTCCGATTTATGTGGTTGATGCTGCGGCAACAGAAAATAAAGCGGCTTGGTATGATTGGGCTGCTCATGATAAAAAATATACAAAAGTGATTGGTAAAGTTGAGAATGGGGTACAGGTTTTCAATGAAGGAGAATCGAGTGCGAAGTATCCATCGAATGAAGGATGGACAATTTCTACAAATAAAAATAATGAGCTTGTTGCTTATCATAAAGATGCTTTTAATAACCGTTCACCACAAACCGCAGAAGAAATTGAGATTTCTGGTACACCAGCGTTAATTAAAGTTAAAGATGGGAAGTTAGCGGGGTATGGTGAAGGGATCGATCAAGACCGTGCTTTATTGGAGACTTATGGACAATAATTTAAAAAAATCTTGCTTTAACGAGCAAGATTTTTTAACAGATTAATATGAGGTGATAGATATGAAACATATTTTCGTAATTGATGATGATGCAAATATTAGACAATTAATTTTAAGATATTTAGAAAAGGAAGGATATAAGGTTACAACATTTGAAAATGCAGATTCAGTGTTAGAGGCATTTAATGTGATGCAACCAGATGCCCTTGTTTTAGATATTATGATGCCAGGTACAATGGATGGGCTTGATTTATGTAAAAAGATTCGTACGGTCAGTCAAGTTCCAATTATTTTCGTATCAGCGAAAGATGAAGCGGTGGATCGTATTATTGGTTTAGAGCTTGGAGCGGATGATTATTTATCAAAACCATTTAGTCCTCGCGAGTTGTTAGTACGTTTGAAAATTATTTTCCGCCGTATTGAACCCGTCATGGCAACTGAACAAGAGACAACTCTTTATCAAATTAACGATGTAAAAATTGATGATTCAAAACGTGTCTGCACAGTGAATGGTGCTGAGATGTCATTAACAAATAATGAGTATATGTTATTATCTTATTTAGTAAAGAACAAAAATATTTCATTTACTCGCGAAAATTTAATTCAAAATATTTGGGGTTATGATTATGTCGGAGAATCACGAATGATTGATGATTTAGTGAAACGTCTTCGTAAAAAATTAAAAGCAATGAATGCAAAGGTTGAGATTACAACGGTTTGGGGTTATGGATACCGAATCGATGATAATTTATAATTAGGTGTTGATATGAGACTTGATCGCAAGTTATTTTGGAGTTATATTGTGATTATTTTAATCGCGATCTCCACGTCATTTACACTATTTACAGTGGCCTCTAATCAATTTTTAACTTATCGTTTAATGGATAGTATGAAAAAAGAGTTAGATTTAATTAAGGAAAACTTGATGATTTATAATACGGATTATTTTCACTCAGGACCTGTCATTAGAGATCATATTATGCAATTAGTTCAATCTAACTTGATTATTATCCAGGATAATACACTAGCTTTTACAAATAGTCAGGATCTTTATGATGAATTACAGGCTCATAAAGGGGATAGTTCATATCTAAATAAACATTATTTAACTGTTTCAGGTGAAACGAATATTGGATATACGAAGTTTGATATTATCTTAGTGAGTGAAAAAGGGATGATTAGTGAATTAAATCAACTAAATTTAAGTATCCTATTTATTACTTCACTGGTCAGTATGTTAATTGCTGCGTTTTTTGGGGTCTATGTTCAAAATAATATTTCAAGACCGATTCATTTACTGAAAAATAAGGTTCGAGGTTTCCAAGAAAGTATGGAGGCGCCTGAGGTAACCATTTATACAGGTGATGAAATCCAAGAATTAGATGAAGATATTGTTCGTATGGCGACATCGATTGTTAATAATGATCGTAAGCGCAAGGCATTCTTTGAAAATACGTCTCATGAATTAAAGACCCCCTTAATGAATATTCGAGGTTATGCGGAAGGATTAAAGGATGGTATTTTTTCAATTGATGAGGCTGCTGAAGTCATTGCTCAGGAGAGTGAGTCCCTTCGAACGTTAGTTGAGTCTATTTTATATTTATCTAAACTTGAAGATGCGACGCACGATCGTTATCAACTTCAATTGGTTGATTTAAATCAATTTTTAGATGGCTTTTATCATAAGATGGCAGGATTAGTAGCAGATAAGAATCTTGAATTTCAGTTGAATTTAGATAAATCAGTTCAAGTTAAAATGGATGATGATAAGATGATTCGTGCGTTATCGAATATTATTACGAATGCGGTTCGTTATGCGAAGACAGTGATCTCGATTGAGACGATTGTTGAGAATAATGTTGTGGAGATTCGTTTATTTAATGATGGAGCACAAATTGCTGAGGCAGATTTACCTTATCTTTTTGATCGTTTTTATAAAGGGGATAAAGGTCAGTCAGGTCTTGGTTTAGCAATTGTTCAAAGTATTATGACAACACATCATGGTACGGTTGAGGCGCTAAATGTTGAGGGTGGTGTATGTATGAGTGTTAAGTTACCCTATGTGGCATCTTCTAGCAAACGTCGATTAAATGAGATGAAAAAAGGTTAAATCAATAAACTGATTTAACCTTTTTTATTTGAAATGAAAGTGGATTAATCACTTGTTAGGGTTTCGGTAGTTTATCATTTTTTTATTCCGACAAATGATATCAAAAATTTAAAAGAAAGATTTGTTAGAATGGGCAAATTAAGTTAAAATAAATAGGTAAAGTAAAATAGGATAAGGTGGGAAAGTAGACATGATTGAGCGTTATTCGCGCCCTGAGATGGCAGCTATTTGGACAGAACAAAATAAGTTTGAAGCATACTTAAAGGTTGAGATTTTAGCTTGTGAAGCTTGGGCTCATTTAGGACATATTCCAATGGAAGATGTTGAAAAGTTATGGAAAAATGCTTCGTTTGATCTGAATCGTATTTATGAAATTGAGCGAGAAACTCGCCATGATGTTGTAGCTTTTACACGTGCGGTAAGTGAAACTTGCGGCGATGAGAAGAAGTGGGTACATTATGGATTAACGTCAACGGATGTTGTAGATACAGCGAATGGATATTTATTAAAACAAGCGAATGATATTTTACGTGCTGATATTCAACGTTTTATTGATGTTTTAGGTGAGAAAGCTAAAAAATATAAACATACAGTGCAAATGGGTCGTACACACGGGGTTCATGCTGAAATCACGACGTTTGGATTAAAGTTAGCGTTATGGTATGAAGAGATGAAACGTAATCAAGCTCGTTTCGAGGAAGCTGCTCGTGCGGTTGAGTGTGGAAAAATTTCTGGTGCCGTTGGAACGCACGCGAATATTCCATTCTTCGTTCAAGATTACACTTGTGAGAAGTTAGGAATTGAATCTGCTAAGATTTCAACTCAAACGTTACAACGTGACCGTCATGCCGCTTATATGGCAGCTATCGCGTTAGTTGGAGCATCTATTGAGAAAATGGGTGTTGAAGTTCGTCACTTACAACGTACTGAGGTTCGTGAGGCAGAGGAGTTCTTCCGTAAAGGACAAAAAGGTTCTTCAGCTATGCCACATAAACGTAACCCAATCGGTTCTGAGAACATGGCAGGGTGCGCACGTGTGTTACGTGGATATATGGTGACGGCATATGACAATATTGCTTTATGGCATGAACGTGATATTTCACATTCATCTGCAGAGCGTATTATTATGCCAGATGCAACAATTTTATTAGATTATATGTTAAATCGTTTCACTAACCTTATCGATAATTTAACGGTTTATGAAGAAAACATGTTAGAAAATATCAACAAAACTCATGGTGTTATTTTCTCTCAACGTGTGATGTTAAAATTAATCGAAAAAGGATTTGTTCGTGAGCAAGCTTATGATTTAGTTCAACCTAAAGCAATGCAAGCTTGGGAAAACCGTCAATCATTCCGTCAATTATTAGAAGCAGATGAAACAGTCATGAGCCATTTAACAATGGAAGATTTAGATGATTGCTTCGATCATACATATCACTTAAAAGCAGTAGACGGAATCTTCGAGCGTCTGGGATTAAACTAAAAGGTTGAAAATGACGTTTAGCTTTCCGTACAGATCGAATTTCGGGGGTCTAAACTTGAAGTTTGAGTTTAGTGATCGGAGGAGACTTGATAGGAAGGTTGTCATTTGAAACTGGATTGAATAAAAGTTGCCCTAAAAGATAAGAACATTTAAATTCAAATGAATTAGATGGGCTAAAAAGTAGCGAGAATTTTGCGTTCTCTGAGTTAAGTAGGGAAATAAATTTTAGTTAAATGTACTACCTTATATGAGGGAAGGTAGTTAAATATTTTAGATTAATTTGATTGGCCATATTCAATTTAATCGTGTTGTGGATAACTTCATTTGAAGTTATCCACATTTTTATTTTTGAGCAAAAAAAGAGCCATTCGGCTCTTTAAGATATTAGTAGTTTTCTGAACGGATTTCGAAGTGTGCTTGATCGTATGAGCAAACTGGACATACTTTCGGCGCTTTTTTCCCGAAATGAATGTGTCCGCATTCTTGGCATACCCAAGCAACTTCTTCTTCACGTTCAAATACTTGACCTTCTTCAATATTTTTTAATAATTTTAAGTAACGTGCTTCGTGTTCTTTTTCGATTTTTCCAACCATTTCGAATAAGGCTGCAATACGATTGAACCCTTCTTCGCGAGCTTGTTGTGCGAATGTTGCATACATATCAGTCCACTCATCGTTCTCTCCAGCTGCAGCATCTTTTAAATTTGTCATTGTATCTGCGATTTCACCTTCATGTAAGAATTTGAACCATAATTTTGCGTGTTCCATTTCGTTACGAGCTGTCTCTAAGAAGATGTTTGCGATTTGTTCGTATCCTTCTTCTTGAGCTTTTGCAGCATAATAAGTATATTTGTTACGTGCCATTGATTCACCAGCGAATGCATGCATTAAATTTGCTTCAGTTTTAGAGCCTTTTAAGTTATTCATAATTCAATTCTCCTTTATTCTCGTTATCTCTAATTAGACTTTTTAATATAAGTAGTAACTATTACTAGTTTATATTAGCTTTAGATTAAAATCAATAATAATTCTTAAATTTATTTAAAATAATTGATATTATCATATTTTTGATATTAATTATTATTTGAGGTAATAAAAAATTGCTTATAAGATAAATTTTAGATATAATAATAGTGAGATCAGTATAAAGTAAGTAGTTTATCTACTTCCAATTAAAAAAGATGCGCTAAGCGCATCTTTTTTGTATATTTTTTTGTTAATGAGTTATTCTATTAATGAGAGTTGCAGTGGTGTTTGTCGATCATCCCACTATAATCATTAGAATCGACCGTCGCGTGGCGTTTGTGGATTGCCCACGGTAAATAGTAAGAATCTGAAAAAGTTTAATGAATACCGTTATTAGACTTTAAAACTCTCAGAAAAAAGTGTCTTGTTTTAGAAAAATGTTTCTATGCAAGACACTTTTTATTTTTGTTATTAGATGATAAAAGAGAGTGCTATTAATTTAAGTTACTCTCTTTTACAAGATAAGTTGATAGATGAAGTAAATGAAAACTACCATCGCAAAACTAGCGATAAACACATTTAGCTTCTTTATTTTTCTTGGTCCTATACCGGGACTAAACCAAAATAAGTTATCAATTATATCAAATAAGGTTTGAATTAAATTATCTATAAAATCCATTTTTCCCCCCTGTTTTGATGAATTAATACTTTATTATATGAGAAATATATTTAAAAATATGTCGGAATTAAGGATAAAAATTTTGAATCTACATATCCTATTAGTGTAGAGTCAAAGGTGGTCTTCGCTGATGTTCCCACATAAAAAAGAAATTTAGCCTTAGAATGGAGTAGCAGATAGCCCATTATAAAGAATATTATCTGACTAATATTCAGTTGTGAAACTCGATATTAGATGGACTCTACAGGTTAAGTGTCTTATTGTAGGAAGATGTTCCTATAATGAGGCACTTTTTTATTTTTTATATTTTTCGAAAGCTTTTTTATCATCTAGGTGAACATTTTTGAAAAAGTAAATGAGCCAAATAATGATGGTAAGAATGAAGCACCACATTCCGAAGAAATAAGTTGGGATTGAGCCAATGACAAAAATAATGCCGTAAGTGATAAAATTATTTCTCATGTCCAGGCTCAGGCGTTTCTCATCATATTTAAGACGTTCTTTTTTCGATTTGAAGTTATAACCTGAAATTAAGAGACATGCTTTTTCTTTTAATAAAGCAAAAATAGTGGCAAAAATGAAAAAAAATATTGCCATTATTAGAGTGAAAATGGTTAAGGGCATATTTTCCATATTCATTCCTCCTTTATTTTATTATATGAGTGAATATTTTTTGATACAAGGGAAATAATTAATTTGTAGAGTTTTGCGTAAGGGTTATCGGATAGCCGTGAAGTATCTGGATAAGATTTAGTGAATGCTAAATGTTAGAAACTCTGCAATAAAGTGTCTTGTGATAGAAAATAGTTTCTATGATAAGGCACTTTTTTTTGTTTTTTGGTTAAAAAACACACCTGCGAACTACTTTACTTATATACTAGAAGTATAAGTAAAGAGCATATAAGTTGGCTATTCGATAGGTTTATGTGAAAATGACGATAGAAGTTTTTGTTAGGAGTGATTTTTTGATGAAAGATACGGCTATTTTTGAGGCGCTACAATTAGAGTTAAAGCGTCAACGTGAAAATGTGGAATTAATTGCGTCTGAGAATTATGTATCAGAAGAAGTTATGGCGGTTCAAGGATCTATTTTAACAAATAAATATGCAGAAGGGTATCCAAATAAACGTTATTATGGTGGATGTGAATTTGTAGATACGATTGAAGATATTGCACGTAATCGTGCCAAACAATTATTTGGAGCAAAATTTGCGAATGTTCAACCTCATTCGGGTTCTCAAGCCAATATGGGAGCTTATCGTGCAGTGTTAGAGCCAGGAGCAAAAGTATTAGGAATGAATTTAAGTCACGGGGGACATTTAACTCATGGTCATCCGTTAAACTTCTCAGGAAAAGATTATGAGTTTTATGAATATGGAGTAAGTGATGAAACTGAAACGATTGATTATGAAGTTGTTCGTCAAATTGCTCTTGAAGTTAAGCCAGCTTTAATTGTAGCAGGGGCATCTGCTTATCCACGTGCTATTGATTTCAAAAAATTCCGTGAAATTGCAGATGAAGTAGGGGCTTATTTAATGGTAGATATGGCGCATATTGCGGGATTAGTCGCAGCGGGATTACATCAAAATCCAATGGATTATGCTCATATTGTGACAACAACGACTCATAAAACATTACGTGGGCCACGTGGTGGAATGGTTTTAACGAATGATGAAGAAATTGCGACAAAATTAGATAAAGTTGTATTCCCTGGTATTCAAGGCGGGCCTTTAATGCATGTTATTGGCGCAAAAGCTGTTGCGTTTGGAGAAGCTTTAACCCCTGATTTTGTAGAGTATCAAAAACAAGTGATTAAAAATGCGAAAGTGTTAGCTGAAGAATTAGCGAAGCATGGTTTACGTATTGTGTCAGGTGGAACAGATAATCATTTGATGCTTGTTGATGTGAAATCGACATTTGGCTTAACTGGAAAAGTCGCTGAAGCTGTCTTAGATCGAGTGGCGATTACGTGTAATAAAAATACGATTCCATTTGATACAGAAAAACCATTCGTTACGAGTGGAATTCGTTTAGGAACGCCTGCCGTCACAACTCGTGGATTTAAAGAAGCAGAAATGATTGAGTTAGCAGGTTATATTGCTGAAGCGTTAAAATATCATGAGGATGAAGAAAAATTAGCTCAAATTCGTCAATCAGTCTTAGGATTAACTGGACGTTTCCCTTTATATGAAAATCGATAATTAAAAATAAGAAATCCCTTGCGTGAGGCAAGGGATTTTTAATGATAATCTTAGCTATGTATAAATAGTAGTGGCGAGCTAAGCATACATTAAATAGATGAGGCATATGTTATTTTATAGGGTATTTTGTGTTATAATGAAGAAACTTAAAGATAAAGTTTGTAAGTAGGAGGAATCGTGATGACAACATTGATTGATGGGAAAAAAGTTTCCTCTCAAATTAGAGATAAAATTTCCCAGGAAACGGCAGAATTCATTGAGAAAACAGGGATTCAACCTCATTTAGTTGTGATTATTGTAGGTAATAATCCTGCATCAATGACTTATGTTAGAAATAAGAAAAAATCTTGTGAAGAGGTTGGATTTAAGTCAACGGTGATTGAATTACCTGTTGAAACAACTGAGTCGGAGTTATTGACAAAAATTAAGGAATTAAATGAAGATCCATCTGTTCATGGGATTTTAGTTCAGTTACCACTACCTAAACATATTAGTGAGGAAAAGGTCATTGCAACGATTTCGGTGAAAAAAGATGTCGATGGATTCCATCCGTATCAGGTGGGAGCTTTAGCTTCGGGTCTAGATTGCTTAAAACCATGTACACCATCTGGTGTGATTGAATTATTAAAAGCTTATAACATTGAGATGACAGGACGTCATGCGGTTATTGTTGGGCGTAGTCATATTGTTGGGAAGCCTCTTATTCAATTACTTTTAGATGAAAATGCAACCGTAACGGTTTGTCATTCTCGTACACAAGATTTAGCTCAATTTACGAAATCAGCTGATCTTCTCATTGTGGCTATTGGACGTCCAAACTTTATCACAGCGGATATGGTCAAAGATGGAGCAGTTGTGATCGATGTTGGAATTAATCGATTAGAAACTGGAAAACTTGTGGGTGATGTAGCTTTTGATGAAGTAGAACCAAAAGTTAGTTATATTACGCCTGTTCCAGGTGGAGTTGGACCAATGACAATTACAATGTTACTTCGTAATACATTAGAGGCTGCTAAACGTTTAAAATAAAAAACATAATTTAAACCTATAGGTTAGATACTAAGTAAGTCTGAGCTATAGGTTTTTATTTTATCGTAATAAATAAAATAAATTGAAAAAATTCAGGATGATTAGATTTTCTAGTAAGAGTCATCACTAAAGTAGGTAGTTAGTATTTTTTCTATCCTAGGCATTCGAAATGATAAAATTAAATACTATTATTAAAATGTTGTGATCATCCAGTGATACTGATTATAGATCTAGTAGATCACCATAAATGATCATGAGCTTTTGTTAAGGAAATGGGTACCATAATTAAGATACTTCTTTTTGGTTGGTTTTAAAATTTATATATTAATTGTGTTATTTTTATTATCTGTGGTATGCTTGTCTAAATAAAAATAGGCTAGAAAGAGTTGATTTTGTGAGTTGTACGCGTTGTGTAGATAAATTTTGTACTTACAAGGTTCCGATTTTTAAGCATTTTAATTGTCAGGAGGTTGAAGAGCTACTTAAGGTTATTGAGCATAAAGAATATAAAAAAGGGGATATTTTATTTAATGAAGGAGAACTTGCCGATACGTTGTATATTATCAATGAAGGAAAGTTAAAAATTTTTAGTTATACAAAGGATGGGAAGGAACAAATTTTACATATTTTAAAAGAGGGTGATTTTTGGGGAGAACTTCAATTATTGCAGGAAACAAACTTTAAATGTTATGCAAAAGCAATAGAGGATTGTAATGTATGTACGATTACGAAAGAGCAGTTTCAAAAATTAATATTAGAAAAGCCTGAAATGAGTCTTAAAGTATTAGAAGTTGTTAGTCAGCGACTTATTCATTTAGAGAGCTTAGCACTTGTTTTATCTGATAATGATACAGATGCTAAGTTAGCTTATTTATTAGTTGATTTAGCTAATCACTATGGCATTAAAATGGGATCAAAGATTGTTGTTAATTTGCCATTTACACGAGAAGATATGGCAAACTATACAGGATTAACAAGAGAAACAATTAGTAGAAAGTTAAATATGTTTAGTGAAAAAGGGATTATCAAAATAATCGGTCATAAAAAAATTGAAATATTAGATTTAAAGTATTTAAATGGATTAATTTAAATTTTATTAGAGCTGTAGAATAGATATAATTTTATAACTTACATAAAAAGAAGCAGAACACCTAGTTGAAGAACTAAGGGTATTTTGCTTCTTTTTATATATGGAGTTTTAATTAGCTAGCTAGATAAACGATAAAATTAATATTTTATAATCGTAATTGCCTCGACCGGACAACTATCTTTTGCATCTTCAGCAAATTTTATAATTTCTGCTTTAATCTGATCAACGATAGGGATTGAAATTCCTTCGTTATCTAGTTCAAATACTTCTGGTGCGATGCTTGTACAAGCACCACATCCGATACAAAGATCTCAATCTACAAAAGCTTTCATGTAAAATAACCACCTTTAATTAGGATACTAAACAAATTAATCTATATTTACTCGATTAAAAATTATTTTAATAGAAGTTTCAAGTCTTCTTCTACTGTTGAAATTCCACCAATTGCGAAATTTTCAACTAAGACGTTAATCACATTTGGTGATAAGAAGGCTGGTAAAGTAGGGCCTAAATGAATATTTTTAACTCCTAGTGATAATAAAGCTAATAAAACGATAACAGCTTTTTGTTCATACCAAGCAATATTATAAGCAATTGGTAAGTCATTAATATCATCTAATCCTAATGCTTCTTTTAATTTTAAGGCAATAACAACTAATGAGTATGAGTCATTACATTGTCCAGCATCTAATACACGAGGAATTCCATTGATGTCGCCAAGATTTAATTTATTGTATTTATATTTGGCACATCCCGCCGTTAAAATGACAGAGTCATTAGGTAATTCTTGTGCAAAGTCTTTATAGTAAGTACGTTCTTTATGACGACCATCACATCCTCCCATGACAACAAAGTTCTTAATTGAACCCTCTTGAATGGAGCTGACAACTGAATCAGCAAGTGCTAATACTTGATTGTGAGCAAATCCACCAATAATTTCACCCTCTTCAATTTGAGTAGGAGGCGGGCATTTTAACGCATGTTCAATAACAAGACTAAAATCTTTTGAACCATCTCCTAACATAGGAATCACTTTAAAGTCGGGATGTCCTGTATTTCCTGTCGTATAAACACGATCAGTATAAGTGCATCCTTTACGAGGTGGAACTAAACAATTTGTTGTAAAGACAATAGGTCCATTAAAAGTTTCGAATTCTTTTGTTTGTTCATGCCAAGCATTCCCATAGTTCCCAACTAAGTGAGAGTATTTTTTAAGTTCTGGATAGTAGTGAGCAGGTAACATTTCACTATGAGTATAGATATCAATTCCTGTATCTTTTGTTTGTTCTAATAATTGTTTAATATCGTGTAAGTCATGTCCCGTAATTAAGATACCCGGACGGTTTCTAACACCAATATTAACTTTTGTCATTTCTGGATGTCCAAATGATGAGGTGTTAGCTTGATCAAGAAGTGCCATAGCAGAAACTCCGACAGTTCCTAATTCAAGTGCTAGTGTTGTATAAGTAGCTACATCTAATTGTGGATTAATTAATGAGGCCATAAAGCGATGCATTTGAGCAAACACTTCAGAATCTATAAATCCTAATTTTTCAGCATGAGATGCATAGGCTGCTAAGCCTTTAAGTCCGAATAAGATTAATTCACGTAATGAACGAATATCTTCATCGTCTGTTGATGAATGAATAGCAACTGATAAAGCTTTTGCTATCATACTTTGTTTATCATGAGCTTCAAAGTTAACAATATCATGTGACAAAATTGGAAGGTGATGATTGTTTAATTTTTCTTTCAACTGCTTACGTAAACTGAAGCTTTTTTTAATACGTTTCACAAATTCTTCTTCGTCAAAATTTGCGTTAGTAATCGTTGCAAATAAACCTTCTGTAACGAATAAATCAACCTCGCTTGTTTGATCTCCTTGTGCATTTACTTCTTGAGCTAAACTAGATAATCCAATTAATGAATAAATAAATGTATCCATTAAAGCAGTTAGCTCAGGTGATTTTCCACAAACGCCAAATACTGTACACCCAATTCCCTTTGCCGCTTCTTGACATTGATTACAAAACATATCCATATTTTCACCTCTTCTTAATTTATCAACGTTATTTTATTGAAGTAAAATAAAAATAAATGTGATTGAAATCAAAAATAGAAAAAAATATACTTTTTATCCTGAATTATTCATGATAAAAATGTAAAAAGTGTTGAATCCCAAGTCACATCAATGGGGTTTCTTTATTTCAATTTTAACGTGAAGTATTAAATATGATATTTTTTTAGTAGAAGAAGTGCTGTTCTCAATGCCTATAAAAGGGTTAACTCCTTAAGGATAGTTGAGACAAAGATAATCAATACTATGAACTGTAATTGTATATATTTAAGGAGGTTCTTGTGTGGAAAATAACATGGCAATGGAATACCCTATGTTTTGCTACCAATGTGAGCAAACAGCGGGTGGAAAAGGATGTACAAAATTAGGGGTATGTGGTAAGACACCAGAAGTAGCAGCTCTTCAAGATTTACTCATATTCCAAATAAAAGGAATCAGTTGTTATGCAAAAGAAATTATTGAGCAGGGTCAAAATGTTGATAAAGAAATTATCACATTTATTGAAAATTCCTTATTTACAACACTAACTAATGTCAACTTTGATGCTGATGTTCATGTTGAAATGTTAAAAGAATCCCAAAGAATAAAGGAACAGTTAAGAAAACAGGTAGGAAATATTAATAATGATACAGAGCATGCGACTTACAATTTAAGCGAGACAAGGTCAGAAATGCTTAAGGATGCCAAAAAAGCAGGAATTATGTATGATCAAAACCTTGATCCTGATATTCGTTCATTAAGACAAACAATAATATATGGATTAAAAGGGATCAGTGCTTATGGACACCAGGCAAGGGAACTCGGATATTATGATGATGAAGTTGATAACTTTTATGTGAGAGCACTGGAAGCAACGACTGATGATAGTTTATCGGTGGAAGAATTAATTCGATGGACGATGAGAACTGGCGATATGAGTGTTGCTGTTATGAAGAAGTTAGATGAAGCGAATACAACTGTCTATAAAAATCCATCACCTCATAAAGTAAATGTTCATCTTAAAAAGGGGCCATTTATCATCGTATCTGGGCACGACTTGAAAGACTTAGATATGTTATTAAAACAAACAGAAGGTAAAGGAATAAATATTTATACTCATGGAGAGATGATTCCTAGTCATGGATATCCAGAATTGAAAAAATATCCTCATTTAGTTGGAAACTTCGGTGGTGCGTGGCAAGATCAACAAAAAGAATTTGATAATATACCAGGTTGTATTTTAATGACAACAAACTGTTTAATGAGACCGAGGGATAACTATAAAGATAGAATCTTTACGACCAGTGTAGTAGGTTGGGATGGTGTCAAACATATTGGTAAGAATGAAAACGGAGAAAAGGATTTTAGTGAAATAATCAATAAAGCTTTAGAACTTGGAGGTTATGAAGAGGATCAAGAACCTTATGAAATCTTAGTTGGATTTGGACATCACGCTACCTTAAGTCATGCAGAAACGATTGTTAATGCAGTTAAGGAAGGAAAAATTCGACATTTCTTCTTAATTGGAGGATGTGATGGGGCAAGACCAGGTAGAAATTATTATACAGAATTTGCGAAAAAAGTACCGGATGACTGTGCCATCTTAACGCTAGCCTGTGGTAAATATAGATTTAATAAGTTGAAATTTGGGGAAGTAGCTGGACTTCCACGACTTCTAGATGTAGGTCAATGTAATGATGCTTATTCTGCCGTAAGAATTGCAACAGCTTTAGCCGATGCATTTGACACCGATGTTAATGCTTTACCCTTATCAATTATTCTCTCTTGGTATGAACAAAAGGCAGTAGCAGATTTACTAGCCTTATTATCATTAGGTATCAAGGGAATCTATTTAGGCCCAACATTACCTGCCTTTTTAAGTCCTAATGTACTACAATATTTAGTTGATACGTTTGATTTAAGACCTATCAGTACTCCAGATGAGGATTTAAAATCTTGCTTGCAACAAGGCATCTAATCATTGAAAAATATATTTATATCTTTAATAGTTAAAAGTTTTCTAATAAATACGAGTGAGACATCAAATCTTATCTTTTCAGTCTTGGTTAGTCGATAATATTTTAACAGGACAGAGACTTGATGCCTCTTTTTTTTATGTCATGAAACAAGGTGTTACTTATACTGTAATACCAAATAGTATAAAACTTATAATTATATACTTTTGTACTAAAGCAATAGAACTTCAGAATTTAGGAGAGTTAATTAAATTTTGATTTGAATCATATTTTTGAATTTTGATTTTGATTATAATACGGTTATCAGCAAAGTAGATTCAAATTTAAATTATAAAGAGAGATGATTAAAATGAATTCAAACAAAGTTATAAAGATAACATCACCTTTAAATAACGCAGTAATTGGTGAGGTTCCAGCTTTATCAAAAGCTGAAGTTGATGAAGTGATTAAGCAGACTAAACAAGTATCAAAGCAATGGGCACAAACTTCATTATATGAACGTGGTGAATATTTATATAAGGTAGCCCATTTATTGATTAAATATCATGACGAGTTAGTCAATTTATTGATGAAAGAGGTTGGGAAAGATCGAAAAAGTGCTAAATCAGAAGTTTTAAGAACGGCGGATTTAATTCGATATACGATTGAAACAGCTAAAAATATATATGGACAAGCAATTCCAGCTGATATTGTAGAAGGGGCTAAAAAAGGGAAATTTGCAATTACAAGTCGAGAGCCAATAGGGATTGTACTTGCTATTTCACCGTTTAATTATCCAATTAACTTAGCTATTTCGAAAATCGCACCAGCTTTAATGGGTGGAAATACGGTAGTATTTAAGCCAGCTACTCAAGGAAGTTTATGTGGAACATTCTTAAAGAGGCTGTTTAATGAAGCAGGATTACCAGATCATGTCGTAAGTATTGTAACGGGAAAAGGCAGTGAGATTGGCGATTATGTTGTGACACATCCTGATATTAATTTTATTAATTTTACAGGAAGTACAGCGATTGGTAAACATATTGCAAAACAAGTGGAGATGATTCCTTTACTAATGGAGTTAGGTGGAAAAGATGCTGCCATTGTATTAGAAGACGCTGATTTAGAATTAGCAGCTAGTCAAATTATTTCAGGAGCTTTTTCTTATTCAGGTCAACGTTGTACAGCTATTAAGCGTGTTCTAGTCTTAGAAGATGTCGCAGATGAATTGATTTCTAAAATGATGAATCATATTAAAAAATTAAAAATAGGAAATCCTTTAGATGAGGAGAATTTAGATGTTGTTCCTCTTATTGATAATAGTTCAGCTGATTTTGTATGGGGACTTATTGAGGATGCAAAAGAAAAAGGTGCAACGCTACTTTATGGTGGTAAACGTGATGCAAATCTTATTCAACCGACATTATTTGATTTTGTTACTCTAGATATGAGAATTGCTTGGGAAGAACCATTTGGTCCTGTACTACCTATTATTCGTGTTAAATCACTAGAAGAGGCAATTGAAGTTGCTAATGCTTCCGAATACGGATTACAAAGTTCAGTCTTTACCGTAAATCTGAATAAAGCATTTGAAGTAGCCAAAAAGCTTGAGGTTGGAACAGTTCAAGTTAATAACCGTACTGAGCGTGGTCCTGATCATTTACCATTCTTGGGTATTAAAAATTCAGGTGTTGGAGTCCAAGGAATCGCTTATTCGATTGAATCGATGACACATATTAAATCAACTGTTATTAATTTATAGGAGAATAGGAGCATACAAAATGAGTGTATGGAAAGGTTTTAAAGAATTTATTGTAAGTGATAAAGTAGCAGAAAATGAATATATTTATTCATTTTATTTAACTTCACCAGATGATGAGAAGTTACCAGATTATTTACCAGGACAGTTTATTGCTATTCGTGTGCAAAATGAAGATAGAACTTGGTCAAGACCAAGACAATATACGCTATCAAGTGTTTCGAATGGTAAATATTTTAAAATTAGTGTTAAAAGAGAGCCTGAAGGTGATGTAAGTAAAAAACTATGTGATACGGTTCATAAAGGAGATTTAGTAAAGATTTCAGCTCCAACAGGAAAGTTTGTTTTAAAAGATGATGGAAAGTCTGTTGTCTTAATAGGTGGCGGAATTGGAATTACCCCAATGCTGACAATGGCATATAAAGCTGTTGAGTCACATCCAGCTGTGCATTTAATCTATAGCTCACCAAATTCAAACTACCATGCGTTCGAAGAGGAAATTGAAAAATTAGCTAATAATCATGAAAATTTAAAGATTACAACCGTTTATACACGTCCGTTATTAGCAGATGAAGCACAAAGGAGATTTGATTTAAAGGGACGTTTATCAAAAGAATGGTTACAAGAAAATGTGAATCTTAATTCGGTGTTTTATTTCTGTGGACCTGTGGAATTTATGAGAAGTATATATCATTATTTAATTGAATTAGGGGTTACACCTGAAAATATTCATTATGAGTTATTTGCACCAGGACAAGATATTACTAAGTCAATTTAATTTAATCAGGAGGTATGTTTATTATGAGTCAACAAGAATCTAAAGTTAAAAATCTTAATGCGGTAAATTCAAAAGAATTATTAATTAATAATAGTCAGTTTAAAGTCGTGTGTTTCGCATTAGAAGCAGGTGATGAAATTCCTAAACATTCCCATGAAGCATCTGCATTTATTCAAGTTGTAAATGGTGTTGTTGAAATTAGTTTTGATAACGGAGATAACTATTTATTAAATCAAGGCGATATTTTACCCTTTGATGCGAAAATTAAACATCAAGTTATGGCTAAAGAAGAAAGTAAGATCATTGTTACGATTGTAAATAATTAAAACTAGATGAAGTATTTCAAGAATAGAGGGAAATGATGAACAAAATAATTGATTTAAATGAACCAGTTTATGAAATATATATGAAGTATCCAGAAATATTAGATATTTTATATCAATTAGGACTTCATGATATTGTAAAGCCAGGAATGATTAATACAGTTGGCAAAGTCATGACACTTCGTAAGGGCGCTACTATGAAAAGAATTGATTTTGAAGTAATTGAACAAACGTTATTAGATAAAGGTTATTTATTACATCGTTAAAAGGAGGCCTTATATGAGTGAATTTATCAATAATAGTGAAATGAGAAAACAAACAATTAAGAATATTATTAAGCAGTTACATGAGGGAAAAACTGTTGAAGAAGTTAAACAACAGTTTGAAGAAGCATTTGAGGATGTCTCAGCTTCAGAAATTACCACAGCAGAAGCTGCGTTAATTGCAGAGGGGGTTTCAGCTTCAGAAATTCAACGACTTTGTGATGTTCATGCATCTGTTTTTAAAGGAACAATTGAAGAAATTCACCAACATCCATCAAATGCTATTCTTATTCCTGGGCATCCATTAAATACTTTAATGAGAGAAAATTTAGCGATTAGTCGAATTATGAATCAAGAAATTAAACCTTATCTTAAAAATTTAGATGGTGAAGAAAGTTATAAATATTTATTAGAGGGAGTTAATCATCTTTCTCAAATAGAACTTCATTATCAGAAGAAGGAAAATTTATTTTTCCCGTATATGGAGAAATACGGTATTGTTGCTCCTCCACAAGTTATGTGGGGAGTTGATGATGAAATTCGTGCAGATATTAAAGAAATTAAAACGTTACTTGAGCAAGATTCTAAAGTAGACTCTGTTATAACTCAAAAAATAGAAGATGTTATGACTAGAGTGGAGGAAATGATTTTTAAAGAAGAAAATATTATGGCTCCAATGTTGTTAGATCATTTAACACAAGAGGAATGGAAAAAAATCGCAGATGAAAGCCATGAAATTGGATTTTTAATTAAGAAGGTATCTGAATGGAATCCTGTTATTCCTACTAAAGATGCTGTAGTAAAAGAAGAAGAAAACGTTCAAGAAGGACTAATTAAATTGCCATCTGGAATTTTTACTACTGAACAATTAACGTGTATGTTAAATACACTTCCTTTTGATATTACTTTTGTGGATAAAGATGATTTTGTAAAATATTTTTCAGAAGGAAAAGAAAGAACATTTATTCGTACTAGATCGATTATCGGAAGAAATGTATCAAACTGTCATCCACCAGCAAGTGTTCATATTGTAGAGAAAATTGTCAATGATTTTAAAACAGGTCGTAAAGATCAAGAAGATTTTTGGATTAAATTAGGTGATAAATTTGTTTTAATCCGCTATTATGCTGTTCGTAATGATAAGGGAGAATATTTAGGAGTATTAGAGGTGACACAGGATATTAAAGAAATTCAGCAAATTGTAGGAGAAAAGCGATTAGTATCTGAATAAACTTATCATGGATATCTAAATTTCTGAAATTTTTAGAATCAGTAAAGGGTTTCAAAAGCAATGTCTGAGTGATGCTGCTTTTTTATTGATATAATAAGGAAAAGGGGGATGTGAAGATGAGTTTTAAAAGGATGAAGGGGATTTTAGCGTTATTTTGGTTAGTTGCTTCTATTGTTATTGTTGTACTTGATATTAATGGGGTAATTAATTTAGCGCGAAATAATGTCCTGTTTTTTGGAGTTATTCTTTCTATGTTTGTTTCATTTCAAATGATTAATTACTTTGAGAAAAAGAAATAAAAATAAAACCAGTCCTAGAGACTGGTTTTATTTTTGTTGTAAATAGTTTTCTAAGGCTTGTGCAAGTTGATCTGGACATGATGTCTCTTTTGTACGGCATGGAATGCCTTTTAGCTTATTAATTGCTTCCTCCACTTCCATTCCTTTTACAAGGTGTGAGATTCCAATTAAATTTCCTGGACATCCCCCGATAAAGTTAACACTTTTGATTTTGTTATCTTCAACTTCAAATTGAATTTCTTTGGCACAGACGCCTGTTGTTTTGTATGTTTCCATTAAACAACCTCCTGAATTACCATTTTATTACAAGTATTATAGCAGCTCACCTACTCTAAAACAAGTTTGCTATTTTTGGTAAACGCTTCCTGTTTGGGGTTGTTTTTTTAGATATTTAGTTTTATAATGGAGGTTGAATAACCATGTGATATTCGATTATTGAGGGTGTCGATTTTTTGAGGTTAAGTGGTTATTTATTTGAGGAGTAGGTAGTGTCAGTATTTGACACTGCCTTTTTAATATGAACTGAATATTTTTTGCCTAAATAGACAATAATTAAGACAAAATGTGCTTTAACATGTTATAATGAAAAAATGAAAAAATAGTTATATAGATGGAGTGATTCAGATGTCGACAACTGAAATCAACGATCAATTACAAGTTAGACGTGACAAAATGGAAGATTTACGTCAAAACGGAATTGATCCATTTGGACAACGATTCGATCGTACTCATTTATCTTCAGAGTTAGTTGAAGAGTTTGGGGCGTTCTCTAAAGAAGAATTAGAAGAAAAAGAAATTGAAGTAGCAATCGCTGGACGTATCCGTACAAAACGCGGAAAAGGGAAAGCTGGTTTTGCTCATATCCAAGACGTTAAAGGTCAAGTTCAAATTTATGTACGCCAAGATGCAGTTGGTGAAGAAGCTTATAATTTCTTCACAAAAGCTGACTTAGGTGATATTGTTGGGGTACGCGGAGTTGTATTCAAAACTAAAGTTGGTGAGTTATCAATTAAAGTTAAAGAATATACACCATTAACAAAAGCGTTACGCCCATTACCAGAAAAATATCATGGATTAACTGACGTTGAAGAGCGTTACCGTCGTCGTTATGTTGATTTAATCATGAACGAAGAAAGTAAACAAACGTTCATTACACGTACTCGTGTAATTACTGCAATGCGCCGTTATTTAGATAATTTAGGATATTTAGAAGTTGAAACTCCAATTTTACATACCACATTAGGTGGAGCTGCAGCTCGTCCATTCGAAACTCACCATAATACATTAGATATGGATTTATATTTACGTATTGCAACTGAGTTACATTTAAAACGTTTATTAGTTGGTGGATTAGAAAAAGTTTATGAAATCGGACGTATCTTCCGTAATGAAGGGATTTCAGTTCGTCATAACCCTGAGTTCACTTCAATTGAGTTATATGAAGCTTACGGTGATATGGAAACAATGATGGATTTAACTGAAAATATGATTGCTCATATCGCACAAGAAGTTTTAGGAACAACGACTGTGCCTTACGGTGGACATGAAATCAACTTAGCAGTTGGATGGAAACGTTGGCACATGGTTGAAGCTATTAAAGAAATTACAGGTGTTGATTTCTTCAAAGAAATGACATTTGAAGAAGCTAAAGCCATCGCTAAAGAACATAATGTAGAAGTGCCTGCTCACTTCACAGGTGTTGGACATATCATCAACGAATTCTTCGAAACATTCGTTGAAGAAAAAATCGTTCAACCAACATTCATTTATGGACATCCAGTAGAAGTTTCTCCACTTGCGAAGAAAAATGCTCAAGATCCTCGTTTCACTGATCGTTTCGAGTTATTCATCGATGCTCGTGAGTACGCAAATGCCTTCACTGAGTTAAATGATCCAATCGATCAAAAAGAACGTTTCGAAGCTCAACTTGCTGAGAAAGCATTAGGAAACGATGAAGCATCTGAAATGGATATTGACTACATCGAAGCATTAGAATATGGTATGCCACCAGCAGGAGGACTTGGAATTGGTATCGACCGTTTAGTTATGTTATTAACTAACTCTCCAACAATCCGTGACGTATTATTATTCCCAACAATGCGTAAAAAATAATAAATGAGAATCCCGCTACACATAGCGGGATTTTTTATAGCATCAATTAATGAGAAAAGTATATTTTTACGTTAGCTTAAATAGTTAGATCTTTCTTTGTAAATAATGTTTTACTTATCCACAATTTTATATTTTATAACAATTAGTTAACGGGTTACCTTTTTTGGTAGCCCTTTTATTTTGGAAGACGTTATGATATGATGGAATAAAGTTTATTGATTTTATGGGGGATGAGATTTATGTTAGGATTAGTGATTTTTCCAATGTTATTTTTTATGATTGGTTTTTTATTTAAGGTATTTCGTCCATATTATAAGCCTGCGGAGTTTGTTTTCGTTAATATGATGACTGCGATGATTGCTTTAGTGGTGGCAAATGGTGCAACTTTATTTATGACGATTCCTTTTTTTGTACAAATGGCACTTTTACATGTGGGAATTTATTTAGCATTTGCATTTGTTGGATTATTGACGCAAAATATTTATGGATGGTTTAATAATCGATTTCCAATCGCTGGTGGAATAGGTCGTGGGATTACGATGGTGGCATTAATTTGTGTGATGATGACAGCTTGTTTTTCAATTCAATATATCTTAACGTTAATTTATTAGAAACTCAGGACTTTTCCTGAGTTTTTTTATATTTTATGAGTTATTCTTCATAAAGAAGTCGAATGTTTTTTTACATGAAGGACTTTCGAGAGAATAAATTAGAAGTAGTTAATGATAGGAGGGATATAGAAGATGGCAAAGGATACAAATTTATCTTTACGTCAGTCGGTGATTTATCAAGTATATAATCGTAATCATAATGAAAGTGGAACGTTTCGTGAACTGATTGGAGATTTAGAGCGAATTAAGCAATTAGGAGTAGATATTTTATATTTGTTACCGATTCATCCGATTGGCAAGAAAGATAAGAAAGGTGAGTTAGGTTGTCCGTATTCGATTCAAAACTACCGTGAGGTTAATCCTGAGTATGGAACACTTGAAGATTTCAAGGCGTTAATTGAAGCAACGCATAAACAAGGAATGAAATTAATGATTGATGTCGTTTATAATCATACGTCTCGAGATTCTTATTTATTAAACCAGCATCCTGAATGGTTCTATCTTAATAAGGACGGGCAATTCGCAAACCGTGTGGGTGATTGGTCTGATATTACCGATTTGGATTATTCTAAGGATGTCGCGTTATGGGATGAATTAATTGAGACTTTAAAATACTGGGCAGCACTGGGTGTAGATGGATATCGATGTGATGTGGCATCGTTTGTACCAGTAGAGTTTTGGCTAAGAGCTAGACGTGAGGTTGCAGAGATTAATCCCGACTTCATTTGGCTAGCAGAAAGTGTCGATGGTGGATTTATTAATTATATTCGTTCGCAAGGTTTTGAGGTGCATAGTGATTGTGAGATGTATCAGGCGTTTGATATTTGTTATGATTATGATGTGTTTGCTTTCTATAAGGATTATTTACTTGGACGTGCCCCATTAGGGGAATATATTAAGCGCGTGCAAATGCAGGAGGTTATTTATCCGGGGAATTATGTGAAGTTGCGTTGCTTAGAGAATCATGATCAGGCACGGATCGCTTCGCTAGTTAAATCGGTAGAGCAATTAAAAATGTGGACCGCATTTGTGTATCTACAAAAAGGGGCCACGATGATTTATGCGGGACAAGAGGCACTTTGTACGCATACTCCAAGTTTGTTTGATATCGATAAGGTGGATTGGTTACGTTATAATGAAGCAGGAATGGCTGATTTAATGTGTCAGTTAGCTTCTTTAAAAAAAGATGATATTATGCGTGATGGATTTTATACGATTGAATTAGGGGAAGTCTTAGATACGGTTCGATTAATGTATCATACAAAGGTGAAAAAACGAATTGCAATTTTTAATTTTGGTTTAAAGTCAGGAGAGGTTTCTGTTGATACAGTGGATGGTGAATATAAAAATTTACTAACCAATGAAGTTATTCGAGTGAAAGCTGGGAAAGTTATGCTAACAGCAGAACCTATTGTTTTTGAAGCGAATCAATAAAGTCTACTTTTTATAAGTAGATTTTTTTAATTTTGTAAAGAAAGTGTAGATTGGTGCAAAAATGACAAATAGTTTTAGTTGATTTAGTGTATCCTAATAAAAAACAAGATAATTAGGTGAAGTTATGAAACGATTGTTTATTGGTATTAGTTTTTCCACGGAGCTAAAAGATTATTTTAAACATGCTCAGTTAATGGTGGAGAAATATTGTGAAGTAGCAAAGTATACGAGTTATGATAATTTTCATCTGACGCTCAAGTTTCTAGGGATGATGGAGGAGGCGAGTGTCAATCAGTTGATCGAAATCATCAATTCAATTGATGTTGAGAAAATAATCTTGATGCTTGATCATATTGGCTTCTTTAAAAAGAAAAATCGTTACGTTATTTATATGGGAACGCATCCGAATGAAGCGTTGACGAAAGTGGCAATGGATTTGCATGATGCTTTAGTTGAAGCCCGTTTAGTGACTCAAGAGGAGTTTATTTATACGCCTCATGTGACACTTTGTCGAAATGCAAAGTTGTTAGTTCCATCAGTTGATTTATCTCGAGGGATTGATATTCAAAAGGAAATGATGCTTGATAATATTACATTATATGAAAGTACGAATATTAACGGAGTGCTAACTTATCAACCGTTGTATATTCGGGAGGTGTAAAAAATGGTAGAACAAGAAGGATATCTAGTATTCATTGAATCATTTAATCATATACATAAATATCTGAAGAAATATACGGACTCAGATGACAATGTGTCGTTTAGCGATTTACTTTATAAGGCAAAGGCGCATCCCATGATTCATCTTTATTTAGATGAGTTACATTTATTCCGTAAGTTACGAAATATTATTGTGCATCAAACCGATGACTTTGAGAAATTGATTGCAACACCAAGTGATGAAGTGGTCGAACGAATTAAATTTATTGAACAACAATTAGTGGACCCATCGACAGTAGGTGTATTTAAAGCGGAAGTGATAAAATTTAATGCTACTGATTCTATTGAAGATGTTTTAAAACTTTCTGGAGAAAAGGAAATTTTGAAACTTCCTATTTACGAGAATAATAAGTTTATAGGGTTAGTTACTTCAAGAGCGATTGCGAAATGGTTACAAAAACATATTCAAAATAATACAATTGAGCTTTCAGGGACAGTAAAAGATTTATTAGACTTTGAAAAAAAATCACAGTATGAATTTATCGCTTCATCGATGACGGTTTATGAGGCTTGGCATCTCTTTCAAGCGTCACCTAAAAAATTAGATGCGTTATTGTTAACTGAAAGTGGCCGTCAAGAGGACGTGATAGAAGCTGTTATTACATATGACGATCTTTTGAAGTATATTTATACGCACGATCAATATGTTTTTAATTAAAGACTTTTAAAATTTTGAGTTGCTATTCTAGCACTTAGTGAATATGTTAGGAGTAATAGTGTCCATTGAGGGGGAGTGTAAGATGAGGGAGTATGTGAAGACGGTCATCAATAAAAAAGTAGAACGTACAGTGGAAGCCTTGAAACGCCATGGATTTAATGCGACATTTGCCAATTCTAAGGAAGACGCATTTTCCCTTGTTACATCATTAGTTCAGAAGGGAAAGCTAATCGGAGTTGGTGGTTCAATGACGTTCAAAGAAGTTAGGTTATTAGATGAATTTCAAAAGGATGACTATCGTTTCATTCAAACATAGGTGGAAGGGTTGACACAGAGTGAGTGTCATTAATTATACCGAGAATATTTTTGCGGATGTTTATTTGATTACTGAACATGGGGATTTATATAATTTAGATGGTTGTAACAATCGAATAGCATTATTGTTATAGGGGGCTAATCTGGTTATGATTGTAGCGGTAATTAATAAGATTGTTCGTGATTTAGATGAGCTGATTAAGTGAAATGGGGAAGTTGTAGCTCCTGCTAATACACTTCGTCTAAATAAAAAATGCCTTGCACAAAGACGTTAAAATGTTGTGATTGTAAGAGTCCAGATTGTATTTATTGCAATTATGTTGTTATGTGGCCACAAGCTGATCAAGAATAAATTAATATTATTTTAGTAAATGATGAGCTAGGTTTTTAAGATAAAAGAGTTGTATTTAGGACAGTGATGTACTTTTATATGGACTATCAATGATTCGTCTTAATCTCACAATTTATCCTATGTATTTTTTTATGACGAGTTAGTATAATTATTGTTATGTGAAAACGGTTAACAAATATAGAGGGGGGCTATAGATGGCCGAGAAAGTAACAAGAGATGCGTTACTAAGTTTTTTTATTGATTCATGTTATCTGTTAGAAAACTACAGAAAAGTCGAGGGAATATTATATGAGCAGATAGAAAAGGATGAGTTAGAATTAGAGAATATACTAAATGATTATCGGGAAAATCAAAGTTTTGAATGGTTAATTCCGATGTTGATTTTTGCTTCACGTTATTATTCTCAACAGAAAGCCAATAATGTGGCACTTAAGTATCTAATTGAATGTGAGTGTATTTTAGAAAATTTAGAAACTGATAATCTCTTAAAAGGTTACATTTTTGCTGAGTTAGGCTATATTTATGAAACGAAAGGTGTATTTAAAGAGGCAGACTTTTATTATATGTCGGCAGCTTCTTTTGGTAGTGATAAAAAGATTCCTTTATTAACGACGTATGCTTTGGAACGGTTAATTTATATTATTCTAGTTTCATGTCACCGTAAAAGCATCGAGAGGTTTCAAACATTTACTGCTGATTATCAAAATCAGGATATTTCAGATTATTTAAAATATCAAATTGAATTATTAAGGTTATATCTATCTGAAAATTATGAGGAGATTATTTTAAATATAGAACCAGTGGATGAAACTCAAGAGAATACCTTGTTAATGAAAAAGGCAATATGCGCTCATTCGTTATTTCAATTAAATCGTAGTGATGAGATTGAGTGGGATTTGAACCTTCTAGAGTTGGTGGCCTCTCAACAATCTGATGTTTATTGCTTAATTTATCATTTAACTTATCATCTCGTTCATGATAATGATGAGCAATTATATGATTATATTACAAAACTGTCCAATAATTTAAAGGGTAAACAACAAAATGGTTGGTTGAGATTTGTTTATCAATTTTTATCTCAATCTTGTGAAGGTAAACTAAATGAAGTAGAGGGGAGTGAATTTCAAGATAGTTTAAATAAGCTAACTCAACAAGTTTCTTATCAAGAACAAAGATTAAAACATCGAATGCAAGGGATATATCATAACTATCGACAATATTATAACGGGATTCATTTAATTCGAAATAAACGAAAATATAAAGTAGTTAGTTGGAAGCAACTTCCTATTTCTTATCGATACGAGTATACGTCTAAAACTGTCGTTGGTTATTTTAAATTAGATCATTGTTTCTATAGTGACTTCAACACATCCCTTTTGAAACAAGTGATTGAAATGATTGATGAGTTTATTGGAGAAAGTATTACTTTTTCAGTAGAGAAAGAAGGATTATGGTTTTATTTTAAAGCGTGTTGTAGTGAAATCAAACTTAAGAGAAAGCTCAATCGCTTAGTCGAACGATGGTATGAAAAGCTTGGGCAGTCTTATTTTGTTACTTTTTGTTTACCCCAATCAACGACAGATTCATTTGAAGAAACTATTGAACGCGTTAAATCTAGTTTTTATGGAATGATTTTAAAATCAAGGTCTAAACTCTCATATGAAGTTAACTTTTGTCAGGAAAAATTCACACGGTATAATTTTTCAGTTAAAATTCATCAATTATTAGAGAAGGCTAATCACATAGGTGAATTTACGTTAAATTATAGTCCTCTATATTATCGAGATGGACATCAGTTATTTGGTATTGAGTGCCACAATATTTTAGATGATTATAGTATTTTAAATCAATTACCTGTCGAAGAGCGTGAAGAGGCATCACCTTTTTTAAATATTGAAAAAGAGATTTATTTATTTAAATTAGGTTGTGATTATTTAAAGGATTACGATGAAAAAAATTCAGTTAAATTATCACTATTTATTAAGTTTTCCCGTCAAACACTCTTAAATAAATGTTTGTGTTCTCGTATTTTAACTCATTTAAAAGAAGATGGCATTGATCCAAATCAAGTGATTATTAGTGTGAATGAGGATATCTTATTTGAACAAAATGTTTTAATTCAAAAGGCAATTAAACGATTACGTGAATTTGGCGTTAATATTGCATTAGATGAATATGGTGCTGGTGCTTTAACAGGGTCTATTCGTAATTTAAGTATTGATTATTTAAGAATTAGTTCATGTTTTATTCAATATCTTAAGTCTTCGAAAAATTGTTTAAGTATGATGAATTCGTTAATTAATGTTTGTATGAGTAAAGATGTAAAGATTTGTTGTTCAGAAATTGAAAATGAATCTAGTCTTCATTTGATTAGGGATTTTGGAATTGATGTTGTGAGTGGAAGCTATTATCAAAGAAAATTAGTTGTTTAATTAAATGAAATGCGTCATAATAGAGATTATAAAACGAGTAGGCGATAATTCAATACGCACGAAATGTTAATCTTTAGTATGAAGAGGTGACACGAGATGAAGCAGGATATGAATATGGACTTAGGAATTGAGTCATTTTTAGAACCAGACTCTGATTTTATTGAAGAACTATGTGAACATTTAGAAGGGGAAGGCATTCATTTAACGAGTGAATTATTAGTTCAAATTCTTTCAAAATATGAGGATCATAAGTTTAGTTTTTTCAAAGAATTAATTGAACAATTAGTTGGGGCTGATAATATGGCCTTACCAACTGATGGGGGACCAGCTGTCATTCAAGTGGTTATGGATGGGAAACGTGATCGAAAACAAAAAGATAAAGATAAGGATCACTTAGTTGATGTAGATTCTACATTGTTATCATAATTTTAACTATATATAAACAGAAATAAAATCTACATTTATCACGACACACTAAATGTTTGATAGTTATGCCGTAAAAGGCAGACTATAGTCCAGCTAAAAGTTTTTTACGATGTAAAAAACTTATCTGGACTTATATAGATAAGAAGCAGTGATTTTTTGTACTGTTAACATTTGACCGTTTTTATTACTAGCCTGTTTTCAAGGTCGATTAAGACGTTTATTTAAAGTTTTTATCCATTTCTATCTAAATTAAGCGACTCTTGGGAGTCGCTTTTAAAATGAGTAAAAGTAGTAAAAACGACAAAAAAATATTTTTTTTGTCGTTTTTTTAGTTATAATTTATTCAGTCATATGGGAATGAAATCATAGGATGAAACGTCTAATATATGAAAGAGGTGAAATGAGTGAGTTTAAGCACCCATGAACCAGTGGAACGACTTATTGAAACATACGGGCAAGAAGTTTATAAAATTGCATATTTCTATATGAAAAATACGCAATTAGCAGAAGATGTTTTTCAAGAAGTCTTTTATAAGGTCATGAAAAATTATGATAAATTTCAACATCAAAGCAGTGAAAAAACATGGCTCATTCGAATTACAATCAATACGTGTAAAGATATGTTGAGAACGAGTTGGATTAAGCGAGTCACCACCTTTGGAGTTTATCAAGATTCGAAGAATGATTACGAAAAACCTTTTGATATAGCGCAACAAGAGACGAATCGAGAGTTATATGAATTAATTCAAAAACTACCATCAAAATATAAAGAAGTTATTTTATTGTTTTATTATAAAGAGTTATCATATGAAGAGATTTCTGAAATATTAAAAATTTCTGAAGGAACAGTACGTAGTCGTTTATCTCGAGCACGTCAAAAATTAAAAAAAATGATGAATGAAAGTGAGGTGTGAGGTATGGATGATCAGAAGATTAAATCAGCGATGAAGTTACAACTCGATTCACTTGAAATGGATAAACAACTAAAAGAAAAGACGTTGCGTTATATTATGAATGAGAAACCAATGCTAACGTCTCGATTAAGCTGGAGATGGATGAATAGTGGATTAGGATTCGTTGCTGTTTGTTTGATGGCATTTATTTTAATTCCAAAAGTGGAATCAACCAATCATTCATTAACCCTTATTTCTACCTTAAATGATGACTTGAGTGTCAATACTCGTCAGGTAGAAACTCCACTTGACACACTAAAAATGGTTATGGATCAACTAAATCTAACTTATAGGATTGGAACCCCACATATTGAAACATCTTATACCGTAACACCAATCATCGTGGATGATGTTAAAGGTTACTATGTTGAATTATCCACAACTGTGGATAACTTTGATGTGTGTTCTCAAACTTCATTGCAAGTCATTCGATTAGGTGAAAAAAGTTTATTCTTGTATGCTGATATGCAGGATGAACTGGTTGAATCATTAATAGCAAATTACACCATTCTTTGTAGATAGGGTTATCCACAAATCCACAAGAGCAAAAAAACCACTCAACTAGTTGAGTGGTTTTACTTTATATTCAGCTAAGCGATGTGCATCATGCTCAGAACATTCAACGGTAATTAACGTTCCATTTTCTAAATACTCTGTGTCAAAAACATTCGCATGTTCATTTAGGTAAGAAACGAGATTTCCGCGATCGTAAGGAATTAAAAAGCTAGCTTTTACATAGTGTTGGAAAATGTGTGATTTAATACAATCGATTAAGGTATCAATATTCGTTAAGTTTTTAGCTGAAATACGAACGGCCTCTTTTGTACTAGGTGTGAATTCATCTTCAACAAGATCAGCCTTATTGTAGACATACACCATTGGAGTTTCTTTAACTCCTAATTCATCAAGCACTTTATTCGTGATTTCAATCTGAGTTTGAAACTCTGGATGTGATAAGTCTACCACGTGAAGTAATAAGTCAGCTTCTGTTACCTCTTCTAGTGTTGAACGGAATGCTTTGACTAACTGGTGAGGCAGTTTACTAACAAATCCAACCGTATCTGTTAATAAAAATTGTTTATTATCTGGTAGTTGAATGTGTCGAGTTGATGTTTCAAGTGTTGCGAACAGCATGTTTTTCTCGAAAACTGATTTTTCTGATTGAGCATTTGAAACAGTCAGTAAAGCATTCATTGTTGTTGACTTACCGGCATTCGTATATCCAACTAAAGCAACGACAGGCGTTGAGTTGCGTTTACGAAGTTTACGTTGATTTTGACGGGCAAGAACGAGAGAGTCTAATTCTTTGTTTAGTTTATGAACTTGTTCTTCAATACGACGACGATCAAGTTCTAATTTCTTTTCCCCTGGCCCTTTCGATCCGATTCCACCGGCTTGTCGCGATAAGGAAGCATTAAGTCCAATTAAACGAGGCATCATATATTTAAGTTGGGCCACTTCAACTTGAAGTTGTGCTTCACGCGTTTTAGCACGGCTTGCGAAGATATCTAAAATTAAAATCGTACGATCGATGACTTTACATTGTAGTCCATGCTCAAGGTTACGAATTTGCGATGGGGATAATTCATCATTAAAGATGACAAGATTAGCATCATTTTGTTCAACAAGTAAAGCAACCTCGTCAACTTTTCCTGTTCCAATATAGCAAGCTGGGTTCACACGTTCAAGTTTTTGCGTTAGAACGCCAACGACTTGAACGGAGCATGCTTCAGCTAGATTTTTTAATTCTTCCACGCTATAGTCGAAATTTTTATCATTATTTAAATCGACTCCAACTAAGATGGCGCGTTGAATGATTTCTTCCATTTCATCACCTCAGGTCATATTTTCAAAAACTACTATAAGTTTACTAGAAAAAAGGTAAAATAGAAATATTATCGTAAATTTAAGTGAGTTTACTAGTCCTCATATAGTTTGATATCGCTCTATTATATTGTATGCGTTTGGATGAAAAAGATTTATCTCTTGCTAGGATATCTGATTGAGTTATGTGATAATTAAAGATAGAAATTAATATAGTTTATAAGGAGGGCATTTTATGGCGAAAGCAAGAACAAAAACATCATTTTTCTGTCAGCAATGTGGGACAGAAAGTTTAAAATGGGTCGGAAGATGTCCAGGTTGTGGCGAATGGAATACGATGGTGGAGGAATTAAAGCCTACAAAGGCAGAACAGCGTCGTGGCTTTGTAGCAAGTGAAAGTATGGTAAAACCTCAACGTCTACAAGAGATTGAAACAAAAGAGGAAGCACGTATTCAGACATCAATGAGTGAGCTTAATCGTGTTCTTGGTGGTGGAATTGTTCGTGGATCACTTGTTCTGTGTGGGGGTGAGCCTGGGATTGGGAAATCAACGCTACTTTTACAAACGGCACAAGATTTAGCGCATAAAAATGTTCAAGTATTATATGTTTCAGGAGAAGAATCCGCTCGTCAAATTAAACTTCGTGCTGAGCGTTTAGGAGTAAGTAGCGAGCACTTATATATTTACGCAGAAACAGATTTAACTTTAATTGAACGTCAAATTCAACAGTTAAAACCAGAGTTTGTCATTATCGACTCGATTCAGACGATTCATATGCCAGAGGTAACATCGGCACCTGGGAGTGTCTCGCAAGTTCGTGAATGTACGGCCCAATTGATGAAAATTGCTAAAATTGGTGGAATTTCAGTCTTTATTGTCGGACATGTGACGAAAGATGGAAATATCGCTGGGCCACGTTTACTCGAGCATATGGTGGATACTGTCTTATATTTTGAAGGAGATCGTCATCATACGTATCGTATTTTACGAGCGGTTAAAAACCGATTCGGTTCAACGAATGAGATTGGAATCTTTGATATGAAAGAAGAGGGGCTTGATGAAGTGACGAATGCCTCAGAGGTCTTCTTAGAAGATCGCACGAAAGGATTACCAGGAACGGCGATTATGGCATCAATTGAAGGAACACGTCCAATCTTAGTTGAGATTCAATCATTATTAACGCCGACTTCATTTGGTAATCCAAAACGAATGGCATCTGGAGTGGATCATAATCGTGTATCTTTGATTTTAGCTGTGCTTGAAAAACGTATGGGATTCTTCTTACAAAATCAAGATACATATGTAAAAGTAACTGGTGGTGTAAAGTTAGATGAACCGGCTGTCGATTTAGCGATTGTGGCAAGTATTGTTTCAAGTTATAAAGATAAGATGACGCCAAGTGGCGATGTATATATGGGAGAGGTTGGATTAACGGGTGAAATTCGACGTGTGTCTCGTATTGAAGAGCGTGTGAAAGAAGCGAAGAAACTTGGGTTTACACGTGCAGTTATTCCAAAGAAAAATATTGGTGGATGGACAGCTCCAAAAGGAATTGAGATTGTTGGGGTTGATACAATTTCGGATGCACTTAAAGCAATGTTCAAAGATGATTTGAAATTCTAGTCGTAGTCAGCTCATTTAAGGGGGCGACGGATTTGGGAATATGGAAATTTTTTAAGCGTGTCTTTGGGTTGATGATAATAGCAATTTCTGTGCTGATTTTTGTTAGTTTAATTCCATTATTATTTAAGGAAAGAATAGAAAGTGAGGAAAGCGATGAGGTAATCCCATCGCTTTCGTTGTCATTAATAAATGATGAATCGTCTCGTACGTATTTTAATATTTTAATTGAAATGAATGTTTCAAAGATTAGTGAGAGTTTATCACAGTTAAATGTTTGGGTGCAACAGGCATCAGGAACGGTGGTGTCTTCTCATTTAGTCGCCATCGATGAAACGCTTAAGAGCTATACGGGGGCATGTGTCTTAGAAATGGAATCAACAGAGGTGGAATCATTTTTACAGCAGGTTCAGCTCATAGGACAATTTACTCAGATGGAGACATATACTAATGGTGAAGTCTTAGTAACGGAAGATATAGACAGTTGGTTGTCAAATTTAAGTATGCAGCAATCAAAATATCAGACACTCCTTTTGGAGGCAGAGACCGTTAGCGACATTATCAAACTGGAAGAAGAATTAGCACGAGTTCAAGTAGAGATGGATAAATGGTCTGCCTTGAAAGCTCAAGATGAAGTTGCGAGAAATAAGGTGACGATAGTCTTTGAACTGAAAGAGGGAGAAATCTATGATGATTCAAGATGGGGAGTTATGATTCAAAATGAGCTTTCGGTTCAATTAAATCGAATTATTCAAGTGACACGATGGCTAGTAGTTAAATTACTTGGGCTAGTTCCGTATGGCGTCATTTTATTCGTGTTGATCCTTATCATGCGATGTTTATTTAAGGGGCGTAAACGAAAACCATGAAAGAGGTGGTAAAGAGTGAAGAAATGGTTGGTTAGTGGGTGTGTACTACTCATCATCTTATTTGGATGTTTACAAATCTGGCAAGGTAAACATTCTATGACGATAGAGGGATTGGTTCTTCAAGTTGACCCAAATTCGGTATTATTATCTCAAAAAAAGGAGATTAGCTCAGAAGACTTAGTAAAGACGTATGAGGAATGGATGGATGGGGACTATGATGTCATTTTTGTTTCAAATGTCGAAGGTGTTGAAGTTGGAATGATATTACGTGTGATTATTGAAGAGACGATGACAACAAGTTATCCAGCCCAGACCCAAGCTAAATCATATGAGATTTTAAATCAGCTTCAAATTCCGACAGATGAATCTGATGAGATGATCATGGCTCCAGAAAATTCGTATAATCAAGAGTTACTTGATATTTTTCCTAAAATGGTCGATATGTATCAATTATTTAATGGATATGCGGAATATGGCCACTTTCAAACACTGAAAACAGCTCAAGAATGTGGTTCTGTCTTTCAGATCATATTTGATGGGATGATGACGGATGGATATGGAGAAAGCGAATCTCGAGTATTCCAATTAACTTATGAAATTACCAATCAAGCCGTTATTGAACACATTTATAATGAAGATCCGTATAATCAGCTAAAAGATGAAAGACTATTAAATTCGATTATACCTAATAAAGTTTTATTAAAATTACCGCTTGAAGTCGGAAATAGTTGGACAGAAAAATTCAGTTATCAGGAGAAAGAGTATACAGCAATGACAGAGATTGTTCGGATTGACACGAATGAAGATGGAAAATTAACGTATGAAACATTGACAACCGTAGCAGGTATAGAGGGAGATTATAATGGATGTTATAAAGAAACTCGAGTATTTACTACCGGTAGCGGGATGACCTCGTTTAGTAGTTTCTTTGCATTTGAATCAACAGGCACGGATGATGAAGATTTCGAGCAGGCAGAAGATTTATATCTTTTTGGTTATTCATTATCGGCTGAAAATATTATTATTGAAGAATAAAAAAACGACCAAGTGACCTTGGTCGTTTTTGATTAAGCAATCGTCTGTTCAAAAGCTGGTTCGTTGTTAATGACACTAGATTTTTTAGAAAAGACTATTTTAAGTAGGACGGGAGTAATAACTGTTGTCACAACAACCATAATTACGATTGGTCCAAAGAAGACAGTTCCCATTAATCCAAAGGCTGAACCTTTACTAGCCACGATGAGGGCAACTTCTCCCCTTGAAACCATTCCTGTTCCAATTTGAATGGCTTCTTTAGTAGTATAGCGACACAGCTTAGCACCAAGTCCACAACCTAATATTTTTGTTAAGATAGCCATGATAACTAAAGCAACTGAGAAGGCGACTAAAGCCGGTGTCATTTCTGGAATAACAACTTTAATTCCGATACTTGCGAAGAAGATAGGTGATAATAACATATAAGCCGTCGTTTCAAAACGATTCATGATGTAATGTTTACGAGGTGTGTTTGATAAAACTAACCCTGCCATGAATGCTCCAGTAATATCAGCTACTCCGAAGAAATGTTCAGCACAGAATGATAATAATAAACAGAAGACGAATGATAAAACAACGAATCGTCTGAGATCCATATTATATCGGTTCATGCTGTGTTCCATTGCTCTAGAGAATAAGAATCCGGCAAATCCACCCACAATAAAGAATAATACGATTTTAATCAATACAAGTCCGATACTCACATCTGTACTTGTTGAACTTGTTACGACAGTTAAGGCGATGACTCCTAAAATATCATCGATGATGGCGGCACCTAAAATTGCATTACCAGCACGAGTATTTAATTTTCCGAGTTCTTTTAATGTTTCAACCGTAATACTCACCGATGTCGCAGTAAGAATAATTCCGATAAAGATATTTTGTAATAGCGGTGCAGCAGTTGCATCTGAGATTCCGCCTTTATTAAATATTGAAGCAAGAGCGAATCCACCAGCTAGGGGAATAATCATCCCTAGGATAGCAATCACAATCGAAGCTTTTCCTGTCTTTTTCAATTCTTTAATATCTGTTTCGAGCCCTGCCGTAAACATTAAAACAATCACGCCTAGTTCAGCAACTTGGAGAATAAAGTCTGTTTCATGTAAAATGTTTAAACAAGCCGGGCCGAGTAATAATCCTGCCAACAAGGCACCTACAACCTGTGGTAATTGAATTTTTTTAGTTAGTAATCCGAGTAGCTTTGTACTCATTAAAATTAAAGCAATGTCAAATAGAAATTCGTAAGACAACATCGTTTCTACTCCCTCCTAGTTTTTTCACATTGACAAATTATACTCTTATATACAATAATTTACAATTAAAAAGACAAATTAAAAGCGGTTTTATTTTGAAAATTTTACCGTTATTCAATATAATTAATTTTTGCTTTAATGATTATAATTTTTATGAAAAAAAAAAATAGGCGAACCATTAATTTTCAGAGTTTAAAAATGATTTGACTTTCTAATTGTTGTCTGTTAAATTATTCAATATTAAATTTTTTGGGGGAAGGTGGTCTAGTGAAACAAAAATTTATTTCAAAGACAATTATGTTTATTTTAAATTTGGTCTTTGTCATGTTTTTTCAAAATATTTTTGGAGTGACTAATAAGATGGTTGGAATTGTTGTTTTAATCATTGGATTAGCTATTACTGAAAAAGACTTAACACAAAACTTAGGCGTGTTAACTATTGAATTATTGATCATTAATTTATTGATGGGAATTTTAAGTTATTTAACCTTATTAAATCCTATTCTAGGATTAGTAATTAATTTCTTCTTTATTTTTTATGTGACTTACGGTACCGTAGCAGGAAATAAAAAGCCGTATCATTTTTCTTTTATTTTAGGTTATTTATTTTTAACCCTGAATTCTCCTCCAACATTAAGTGAATTACCTGGACGTCTAGTTGCATTAACTGGCGGGACGTTTATGATTGTTGGATTACAATGGGTATTTAATCGAAATACTTACACTAAGATTTTAAATACACAATTAGATAGGGTACTAACCTGTTTGCATAAGCGAATGGAACGAATCATTGCAGGAGATAATCGTAGCTATCCAGAAGAGGCGATGTCGCTTCAAGATGGAGTCAGTCGATTTATGAAAGTGACATACGATAGACGAAGTTTTAAAGGGCCGTTAACGCCGGAAAGTATGTATCGCATAACGGAAATAATTGCATTTGAAAAAATGTATTATTTATTAGAGGATGTAGCCCAAGATTATAAAGCAGGGCATATTGATAAAACAGTGCTTAATGAACTTTATACCTTTATTAAAGACCTACAAGAAGGAGATTTATCAGATGCCAACAAATTAATTAGTAAGTGGGAAAAGGACGCAATGCCCGTTTCAATCATTAATTTTAAAAAAGCAGTTCAAGTGTTACAGAGTGCCAAAAAGCAAGAATATCCTCTTTATAAGCAGGGATTATTTAAGCAATTTGTAAAGGGAATTGATAAAGAGTCATATGCTTATAAATTTTCACTTCGATTAGCTATTTTAGTTGGATTTTCGTTATTTATTGTTCAACTATTTAATCTGACTTATGGACGTTGGTTTTGTTTTACTATTCTTGCCCTTGTTCAGCCGGGATTCGAGGAGAGTCGTCAGAAAACAATTTATCGATTCATTGGGACCTTTGTTGGTGTTATTTTATTTATTATTTTAATTAGCGTATTTAAAAATGAGTCCCAGCTAGCAATGATTGTTTTGGTTGCTTCTTATATTGGGACGTATATGAATCGTTATGATTTGAAGATGACTTTTATAACCGTTCAAGCTTTAGGAGCCGCTATTATTGGAACAACAGGATCTATTGTGATTGGAAATCGTGTTTTTTATCTTATCATTGGGGCTTTTGTGGCATATATCGGGAATAAATTCTTGTTTACTATTCATCAACAGGAAGTTAGTCAACATTATTTGGACTTATATGAAAAAGATAAAAAGCATTTATTACTCGAGCCAAAAGATTATCCTCATTCAATGATTGTTGAAGCTTATCATTTTCTACAAGTTGGACAAATAGAAAAAGAAAAATACCAAGAATGGTTAACGATTAGTTTTGATGCATTATCTAAAGCTATTTAAAAAAAATCACCTCTTAATTTATTAGAGGTGATTTTTTTGTATGAAAGACAGGGAAGAAGTAAAAGTTATATAGAAACTGATCATTTTTTCACCTTTTTAGCATAAATTTTAATTGTCTGAATTTTTTAAAAGAGGTTCTATATGCCGTAACAGATATCTTTGATTCGTTAAAAACTAGATAAATAGTGTTCTACTAGTTTGTTAAAAAGATATTCTCTATGGCTACATCTGATAGATTAAAGTTTTGCTAAATGTTTTAGGAAGCGAAAATTAATTAGGCTTCTATAAAATGAGGAAATTTTAAGTAGTTGCGAAGGTCAGCCATTTGTAAGACAGTTTAGTGTTTTTGATGGATAAGATGACTGCGGTAAGATAGTGAAAATTGTTTCAGAAATCATCGAAAGTTCAGCAATAATTAACATTTTTTGATATAATGAGAGAGGAAATTTATCATTTAGGAGGGTTTCAACATGAGACGTGAATTAGCAATTGAGTTTTCTCGTGCCACTGAGGCAGCTGCTTTAGCAGGGTATAAATGGTTAGGACGCGGAGATAAGAACGCAGCAGATGGAGCTGCCGTACTTGCGATGCGTCACGTATTAAATGAGATTAATATTCGCGGTGAGATTGTCATTGGTGAAGGTGAAATCGATGAAGCGCCAATGTTATATATCGGAGAGCGTGTTGGAACTGGATTTGGTGATGATGTCGATATCGCAGTAGACCCAATTGAAGGAACACGTATGACAGCAATGGGACAAGCAAATGCGATGACAACGTTAGCCGTTGGAGAGAAAGGGTCATTCTTAAAAGCACCAGATATGTACATGGAAAAACTCATTGTTGGTCCAAAAGCAAAAGGTGTTATTGATTTAAATTTATCATTAGAAGAAAATATTCGTCGTGTAGCAGAGGCAGTAAACAAGCCATTATCAGCTTTGACAGTGATGACACTTGCTAAACCACGTCATGATGAGCAAATTAAACAAATGCAAGCTTTAGGTGTACGTGTGTTTGCGATTCCAGATGGAGATGTTGCTGCTTCAATCTTAACTTGTATGCCATTTAGTGAAGTTGATATGGTTTATGGAATTGGTGGAGCACCAGAAGGTGTTGTTTCAGCTGCTGTTATTCGTGCTTTAGATGGAGATATGCAAGGACGTTTAGTTTTACGTAAAGATGTTAAAGGTGAAACAGAAGAAAATATTCGTATGAGTAAAGATGAAGCACGTCGTTGCGATGAAATGGGTGTTAAACCAGGTCAAATTTTAAAATTAGAAGATATGGCAAAGAGCGATAACGTGATGTTCTCAGCAACAGGAATCACAAAAGGTGATTTATTAGAAGGAATTATTTGTGAAGATGGAATGGCAACAACAGAAACATTATTAATTCGTGGGAAATCTCGTACTGTTCGTCGTATTCAATCAGTTCACTATTTAGATCGTAAAGATGATCAAATTAAAGAGATTATTTTATAATTTTTAAAATGAAAGAGCCCCCACTGAAATGGGGGCTTATTTATTATCAGAGGTGTAAAGATGTATAGTGCAATAGTCTTAGCAGCGGGAATTGGAAGTCGTATGGGACTTGGATATAATAAAATGTTACATCAAATCAAAGGACAACCAGTTGTTGTTCATACGATAAAAAAGTTTTTAAATGATGTAACATGTGGACAAGTTGTTTTAGTTGTCAATGAATTAGAAATTGAAACGATGCAACAACTTTTAAGTGATGCCGGGGTAAAGAACCCTCGTATTGAAATCGTATCAGGTGGGTCAGAACGACAATATAGTGTCTATCATGGATTACAGGTTGTTCGTGAAGAAGTGGTGTTAGTTCATGATGGAGCACGTCCATTTGTGACACAACAAATGATTTCAGAATGCTTTGAATTAGCGAAAAAGGGTCATCCTTCAATTGTTGCTGTTCCAGTAAAAGATACGATGAAGCGTGTCGTAAATGGAGTAGTTGTTGAAACGCCAAATCGTGATGAGATGTACAGTGTTCAAACGCCTCAAGCCGCACCGACTGAGTTACTAAAAAAGGCTCATGAAGCTGCAAAAAAAACACATTTCTTAGGAACAGATGAAGCGAGTTTAATCGAAAAGTATACGGATATACCAGTTTGTGTCGTTAAAGGTGCTTATACAAATATTAAGTTAACGACACCAGAAGATTTATTAATGGCTGAACAATTATTAGTAGCTGAATAGATACAGCTACTTTTTTTAACACACTACTAGACAATATACAGTAGTGTTTGTTATACTACTAGTGTATAATGCATAATAGTTAATTTATAATTAGAGGATAAATTATAAAATACATAACTATTTAATACATAAAAAAGGTAAATTTTATAAAAATAATAATAATTCAATTTATAAGGAGGACTGTTATGAGAAAGACAGCGTTATATTCAATGTTATTAACTGGATTTGTTTTATTTGGATGCTCAGCAAACAACCAACCGGTTAATCCAACAACAAATTCAAATCCTAATACGAATATTAATACAACGAATCAAGCAAAAATTGATGAACAACAAGCAAAAGAAATCGCATTAAAAGAAGCCGGTGGCGGTCAAGTCACTGAATTTTCATATGATATGGATGATTATACGCCTAATTATGATATTACGGTTCTTAATGGAACGACTGAATATGAATATGAAATTAGCGCTGTTGACGGAAGTATCTTAAAAAGAAGTTTAGAAAATCATCCAACAGGAACGAACACGGTGACAATTGATGAAGCAAAGGTTAAAGAAATTGTAAATAATCAAGTAAAAGGAACAATTGTTAGTATCAAACTAGATCACGATGATGCTCGCTTAGTTTATGATGTGACAGTAGTTGATGAGACATATAAGTATGACTTTGAAATTAGTGCTGTTGATGGTAGTATTGTAAGTCAAGATAAAGAGTTAATTAACCAAGTTTCTAATTCAACGAATACGCAAGGAGTAACAATTGATGAAGCGAAAGCGAGAGAAATTGCTTTAAGTCAAGTCCCAAATGGAACTATTATTGAAATTTCATTTGACTATGAAATGGGTGTTTTAGTGTATGATGTGACGGTTGTTGAAGGAACAACAGAATATGATTTTGAAATCAGTGGTGTTGATGGAAGTATTATTTCAAGAAGTATGGATTCAACATTAGACTAATAAATATATAAAATAATGATATAAAAATGAAAAAATATTTTAAATTTAATGGACTTGTGTTATCATATCACAAGTCTTTTTGATAGATAACTTATTCAAAGGGAGGTTAGAATAGCAGCTTATTGTTGTTAGGAGATGGATTATGAATGCACAGTATAAGAAGGGTGTTTTAGAGCTATGTGTTTTAAAATTAATTCAACAAGATGATTTATATGGTTATGAAACAGTTCAGAAAGTTTCATTTTATATAGAGGTCACAGAAAGTACGATATATCCATTGTTAAGAAGATTAACGAAAGAAGGATATTTAAGTACGTATAATAGAGAATCGAATGAAGGCCCTCCACGTAAATATTATTCAATGACAGTTGAAGGGGAAGTTTATTTGGCAACATTAATAAGAGAATGGGATCAGATGGTAGATTCTGTTCAACGTTTATTGAAAGGAGTGTGATTAATTAATGAATGTTCTTAATCAATGGTTAGAAGAGTTATATCAAGAGTTACAGGGAATTTCAGAAGATGATCGTAAAGATATTTTAGAATCTTACGAGGAACAAATTAATGAAATGATTGACTTAAAGATCAATGAACGTGAAATCTTATCTAAACTAGGGTCACCTAAAAAAGTTGCACAGGAGATTAAACAATCATTTACTGATACAGAGACTGTATCCGCACAAAACAAGCAGATTGTTTTTAATATAAGAGAGAAAACAAACGATGATGTAATTAAAAAGGCAATTTTTATTGTTGTTTGCATTATCTCATTGTTTGTCTCACTATTCTTTTTAATTACTGCTCTTCGCTTAATTATTGGAGGTTTTTTACTATTCCAGTTATCGGCAGGACTTATGATTGCGATATTAGGATTAGGTTTATTGTTTTTAAATATTGGAATTGCCTCAATCTATATTGGTTACTTGGGATATAAGCGAATTAGTGAAAAATTAGATTAAGAAAGTTGGTGACTTACATGCGAAAGAAGGGTTTAGAACGTTATTTAATTATTTCTAGTATTGCATCTATTGTGATTATTGTAGTTAGCTTTGTATCAGCCACTTTTTATAATCCAACAATTAAACAAAGTCTTCAATATGGGGCTGTTTCTGAGTTAATTGAACAATATTCACTAGGTTTAATTGATTTAGAGGATTTATTTGATTAACAGGAAGGAGAGATAAGGATGATTCGAATTGGACATTCAACGGATATTCATCAACTAGTCGAAGGACGAAAGCTAATTTTAGGTGGAGTTGAAATTGAGCATACGAAAGGACTTCTAGGTCATAGTGATGCAGATGCGCTTTGTCATGCGGTAACAGAAGCCATTATTGGTGCTTTAGCGAGAGGTGATATCGGTGCGCATTTTCCAGATACTGACCCACAATATAAAGGAGCTGATTCACGTGTCTTACTTCGCGGGGCGAAAGCGATGATGGATGAAGCTGGATATGTTCTTGGAAACTTAGATGCGACGATTTATGCAGAGCGCCCTAAAATGCGACCACACATTGATGCGATGCGTGCAAATTTGGCAATAGATTTAGACGCTAATTTGGATCAAGTCAATGTTAAAGCAACTCGTGGTGAGAAATTAGGCTTCGTTGGGCGTGAAGAGGGAATTGCAGCTGAATGCGTGGTCTTATTATTTAAAAAAGGTGCCAATTAATCAAGGTTTAACATGATTTTAACAAGAACTTCATTTTTTAATGTTTAGTGCCTGTTATACTAAAGAGGTGAAACTCCTTATAAGAGATTGAAAGCTAAAGGTTGACTTTAGCTTTTTTTCTGTGAAAATATTTAATATTTTGTTTCAATCGTATATAATATGAAAAGAATAAAAGTAGTATTTTAATTAGGAGGCAAGATTATGACAGTTCGTGTTCGTTATGCACCAAGTCCAACAGGATTTTTACATATCGGAAATGCTAGAACGGCATTATACAATTATTTATTTGCTAAACACCACGGTGGAGATTTTATCTTACGTATTGAGGATACTGACATTGAACGTAACGTAGAAGGTGGAGAAGAATCTCAAATGAACTACTTACGTTGGTTAGGTATTGAATGGGATGAATCATTTGATGTTGGTGGGGAGTATGGACCATATCGCCAATTAGAGCGTTTAGATATTTACCGTAAATATGTAGATGAGTTAATCGAAAAAGGATTAGCTTATAAATGCTATTGTACAAGTGAGGAGCTTGAGGCAGAACGCGAAGCAATGTCAACTCATGGCCATGATAATATTCATTACTCTCGTCGTTGTTTAAATGCAACAGGTGAAGAATTAGCTGAGTTAGAGGCACGTGGAGAATATGTTGTTCGTATTAAAGTTCCTGAAAATGAAGTTTATACGTTCAATGATATCGTTCGTGGTGAAATCTCATTCAACTCAGAAGACTTCGGTGACTGGGTCATTATGAAAAGTAATGGAATCCCAACTTACAACTTTGCCGTTGTTGTGGATGACTATTTAATGAAAATCACTCACGTGTTCCGTGGAGAAGAACATATTACAAATACACCCAAACAAATGATGGTTTATCGTGCTTTTGGATGGGATGTACCAACATTTGCTCACATGACATTAATCGTTAATGAAAATGGTAAGAAATTATCAAAACGTGATAAAGATACTGTTCAATTCATTGAGCAATATGCAAACATGGGATACTTACCAGAAGCATTATTCAACTTCATTGCTTTATTAGGATGGTCTCCAGGAATCGAAGAAGAAATTTTATCTCATGAACAATTAATCGAATTATTCGATGAAAAACGTTTATCTAAATCACCTTCAACATTTGATAAAGCTAAATTAGCTTACATCAATAACCGTTATATCAAAGCTTTAGAAGCGGAAGAGTTATTAGAATTATGTATGCCTCACTTAGTTGAAGCGGGAATTTTAGAAGGACGCACACATCAATGGGCTGTTGAATTAGTTTCTTTATTCCACGATCGTTTATCATACGGTGCTGAAATCGTTGACTTATACGATGAATTCTTCTCAGAAGAATTAACATTAGATGAAGAAGCACAAGCATTTATTGCTCAAGAAGGTGTTGCTGATACATTAAAAGCATTCAAAGAACAATTAGAAGCTTTAGAAGATTTCACTGCTGAAGGAATCCAAGCAGCTGTTAAAGCAGCTGGAAAAGCAAGCGGAGCTAAAGGGAAAATGTTATTCATGCCTTGCCGTATTGCAACAACAGGACAAATGCATGGTCCAGATTTACCAAAAGCTTTAGCCTTATTAGGAAAAGACACAGTTATTTCTCGTATTGAGAAATTTATCTAATATAAGACAAAAAAACCTCAGATTAAGTCTGAGGTTTTTTTGACCTTAAAGAAATTAATAAGAAAATCGAATAGAGAACGGTTAAAGCAAAGTACGTTACCCAAACTAAGGTATAGTTTAAGTGATCAGCAATAAATCCTGAAATCATTGGCCCTAGTGCGCCACCAAATGTGAAAATCATATTAATAAATCCTAGATGCATCGCATAGTGCTCTTTACCAAACAAAGCACTGGTTCCATAAGATGGAAGCATTGAGGGAAGGCATAAGCACAGTCCAAACAAAGCTGCGAAAACAAACAATAAAGGTGCGAATGCACCATAAATTAAACAAATGTAACTCAAAAGACTCATTGATACAAAAATGATAATAGAGTTGCGTAAGTTTAATTTATCGAAAACATACCCGCCAATTAAGTTGCCTAATAAAGCAAAAATGGCTTGTGTTGAACCGACATTTGCATTAAACGTTAAGGGGTGACCGAGGTGAGTTAAATAAGGTTGGATATGCATTTTAGTTCCTGAAATATTGACGCCAAGTAAAAATAAGCCCAAAGCGAATAGAATCAATTGCATGCTCCAGTGAATATCCTTATAGGAGATTTTCTCTTTCTTTTTAGCTTCTATCGTTGTATCAGGGGGCATTTTCATCACAAAAAGGGTAAGTGGGAGACAAACAACTAAAATAATCAAACCTAAGATGGCATAAGTTTCTTGATAAGAAAGATCAGTTAGCATTCTTGAAACAATTTGCATCCAAATGAATGATCCTGTTCCCGCACCTGCCATCGCAATTCCAAGTGCCATCCCTTTTTTATCTTCAAACCAGTGTGTTATAGCAGTCGAAATAGGAATGACTGTTAAACACGATGTTCCGATTCCAACAATAACAGCAATCACATAGAACATCCAAATCTCAGTGGCCAACGAATAACAGAAAAAGCCGCCACCGGCTAGAATCGCACCTAGTGACATGATGGCTTTAAGTGGAACTTTCGAAATTAGTTGACCAATGACAGGAGACATCAAGGCTGTTGTAATGGCACCAATCGTAAACACAAAGGAAAACGATGAAATCGAAAGTCTTAAATGCTTTGTCACAGGATCGATAAATAAAGACGTAATGTTATTGATAATACTGAATGAAACAGCCATGATTAAAAAACAAGCGGCTAAGACTAGATATTTACGAAATTTAAGTCTATTTGACATATATTAACCTCCAAATCTAGTGTCTTCATTAGGATTAGATTCTTGGAGGGAATTTATGTAGAAAACATCTAAAAGTAAGGGATGTCATTGAAAATTCTTTTTTAATTTATCAAAAGTGAATATCTTATTAGAAGGGTGAGTATATATGAGGTAGTTTTAAAAAAATTGAGGGGAGAGAATAAGATGAATTTAATAGGTGGACTGTTTACCTCTATCATTGGATTAGGAGTATTAGGTTTGATTGTTTGGTTTTGGGTGTTAGTCTTTACGGCTTTAGTCAGAGCTAATCAAGCATTAAAACTATATATTGAAAAGAATAAATAAGTTATCCACAGAACCAAAAAAGGAACCGTTTGACGGTTCCTTTTAAATTATTTAACAGCAATTGCTTCAATTTCGATTTTGGCATCACGTGGTAAACGAGCCACTTGAACACAAGCACGAGCAGGTTTATGTTCAGAGAAATATTGCCCATAAACCGTGTTAACCACAACAAAATCATTCATATCTGCTAAGAAGATTCCGCATTTCACAACATTTTCTAAACCATATCCCGCTTCTGTTAGAATCGCTTGAATATTTTTTAAACATTGATGTGCTTGAGCTTCGATCTCATCAGATACAAATTCCATCGTTTGTGGATCAAGTGGGATTTGACCAGAGATATATAATGTTCTATTTGCTTCAATGGCTTGAGAGTAAGGTCCAATGGCTTGAGGGGCATTTGGTGTTGCAATAACTTTCATTTGATTTCCTCCTTGAGTATGATTGGGATTTTTAAATGCACTTATCATTTTCATTATAACATATCCATATAATGGTTTTAAGAGTTATGATTCGATATATTGTGTGATACAATAAAGATAAATTATAAGTGGAAAATATAGGATGAATGATAAGTGGTTTAATGGAGGGAATTGAAGTGGAAACTGTAACATTTCAAATGATAGTAGAGGCGGCAAGAAACTTTAGAAATATTATTAAAGAGACTGATTTTTGTTACTCTGAATCTTTAAGCGATTTAACAGGAGGAGAAGTTTATTTAAAATTAGAAAATCTTCAACAATCAGGATCATTTAAAATTCGAGGCGCTTATAATAAAATGATTCATTTATCAGATGAAGAAAAAGCTTGTGGAGTTGTTGCGTCAAGTGCGGGTAATCACGCACAAGGTGTTGCGATTAGTGCAACTAAGCTAGGAATTAAATCAACGATTGTCATGCCTAAGAGTGCGCCATTTGCAAAAATTTATGCGACACGTAAATACGGGGGTGAGGTTGTTTTAGAAGGAGAAGTTTACGATGAGGCTTATCAAAAAGCATTAGAAATTAAAGAAGCAACTGGGGCAACGTTTGTTCATCCCTTTAATGATCCTTATGTTATTGCAGGTCAAGGAACGATTGGACTTGAACTTTTAAAGGAGCAACCTGATTTAGATGTTATTTTAGTACCAATTGGTGGGGGAGGGATTGCGTCAGGGATTGCTTTAGCCGTTAAGAGCATTAATCCAAATATTAAAGTCATTGGTGTTCAAACAAAGAATGCCCCTTCAATGTATGAGTCAGTTCGAAGTGGTCATATTGAATCAATTCCTGTAAATAAGACGATTGCAGATGGGATTGCGGTTGGGAGACCCGGTGATTTAACGTTTCCTTTAATTCAACAATACGTTGATGAGATTGTGACTGTATCAGAAACAGAAATTTCGCAAGCCTTTTTATTGTTACTCGAGAATTGTAACCTTGTTTGTGAAGGAGCGGGTGCTGTTTCAGTTGCTGCTATGCTTTCAGGTCAGTTAGATCTTAAAGGTCAGAAAGTGGGTGCTGTTCTTTCTGGAGGAAATATTGATATTAACCTAATTGAAAGTATCATTAATCATGCAATGATTGCGACTGGACGACGAACAGAAATTAAAGTGTCCATTAATCATAAGCCCGGAGAATTAAGTGCCTTTTTAAACACAATCGCCGAAGAATTAGGGAATGTGGTAGTCATTCGTCAAAGTCGTCATCGAGAAGGTGTATCAATGTATGACTTAGAAGTGACAGTTGTGGTTGAAACACTAGATGTTGAGCATAAACAACGCTTAATTCAAAAACTGATTGAAACAGGATATGAGATTGAGTATACTAACTAGCCATTTTAATCGAAATATATTAAAATGAAGATAACATCTAGAAAGATAGGAGTTGGACTCACAATGTTAATTTATAATACGTATACGCGTGAGAAAGAAGAATTTAAACCGATTGAAGAAAATAAGGTAAAAATGTATATTTGTGGACCAACCGTGTATAACTATATTCACATTGGAAATGCACGTCCTGTATTATTTTTCGACTTAGTTCATCGTTATTTTAAATATTTAGGATATGAGGTTGAGTTTGTTTCAAACGTAACAGACGTGGATGATAAAATTATTAACCGTGCCATTGAAGAAGAAGTAACTGAAGCAGAGATTGCTGAAAAATATTTAAATTACTTTTTAGAATGTAATCAGCTATTAAATGCTTTACCATTCACTTCAATGCCAAAAGTAACTGAAAATATGGATGAGATGATTCAGTTCATTCATGAATTAGTTGAGCGTGGATTTGCTTATGCGGTTGATGGAGATGTGTACTTCCGTATTGATAAAGTACGTGAGTATGGTCAATTATCAGGAAAGAAAATTGAAGAGTTAGAAGTTGGAGCTCGTATCGCAGAAGATTCTAAAAAAGAGAACCCATTAGACTTTGTGTTATGGAAAAAAACTGATAAAGGAATCACATGGGATTCGCCTTGGGGTGCGGGACGCCCAGGTTGGCATACGGAATGTGTGGTTATGATCGGAAAAGAATTTGGCGGTAAGATTGATATTCATGGTGGCGGAACAGACCTTCAATTCCCTCATCATGAAAATGAAATTGCTCAATCAATCTGTATGAATGGTCATAGCTTAGCAAATTACTGGATGCATGTGGGACGTTTAGGTTTAAATAACGAAAAAATGAGTAAGTCTTTAGGAAATGTGATTAATGTTAAAGATTTAATTGAAGCAATTGATGCGAATGCCTTCCGTTTATTCATGTTATCAGTTCATTATCGTCAACCAATTAACTATACAGAAGAAAATATTCAGTTAGCAGTTAAAGAGTGGCAAAAAATTAAATCAACGTTTGAACAATTACATTTAAAACTTGATTTAGCCGAAGCATTAGATGTGGAAGGAGAGGTCGTTCCTGAGATTGAAAATTTAATGCAACAATTTACATTAGCACTTGAAGATGACTTCAATACATCAAATGCGATTACAAGTTTATACGGTGTGATTAAAGAAATTAATAAAATGACGCGTGCAAAAGCAAGTGATGCAGCTTGTAAATATGCCTTAATGACACTTCAAAATATGGCTTATATTTTTGGATTTGATTTAAGTAAGAAACGTTTAACTTTAGAAGAGCGCGAGTTAATGAAAGCTTGGGAAGAAGCACGCAAAGCGAAAGACTTTAAGAAAGCAGATGAGCTAAGAGCACAATTACAGGCTTTAAATGTTTTATAAAATGAGATATGATAATAAAGATTCCATTCGAAAGGATGGAGTCTTTTTTATTGAATTTAAGAAAAGAGTTCATGTTTAGTGCCATTTATTAGAAGAGAAGATTAGAGTTTTTCGTAGAAATGACTCGAATTCGTGAAAGTCACGGTTTGAATTGGCTTTTTCGTTAAAAGATAATGATTTAGTGTATAATAATGACGATATTAGAAAAGGCGCGTGAGAAGATGGAAGTAAATCAAATGAATAGTACGATGTTAGCCTTTGTGGGAGACTCGTACTATGACTTAAAAGTTCGTGAGATGCTTTGTAGACGTGGGATTAATAAACCAAATCGTCTGCATCAATTAGCAGTCAAATATGTTTCTGCTCATGCACAAGCCACGACTTTAGCTTATTTAATAGAACAAAATCTCTTAACAGAGAAGGAATTAGAAGTGGTTAAAAAAGGACGTAATACGAAAAGTCGTTCCGTTCCTAAAAATACGGATGTGTTAACTTATACCCATTCAACAGCGTTTGAAGCGTTAATTGGGTATTTATATTTAACGGAACAAGCACAACGATTAGATGAAATCGTGTCTTATAGTATCGAATTTAAAGATGGGGTGACAAACTAATGGCGAAACCAGTAAAAGGTGCGAAAAAAGATAAAGCATCAAAACGTGATTACAAACAAGCTCCTAAAAAAGAAGGAAAAGCTATTTCTAAAAAAGATAGCAATCGTGAAGTTATTTACGGAAAAAATACGGTGAATGAAGTATTAGAATCAAAACGTAAAGTCTTTGAAGTGATTGTTACTGATGCGGTTGCTCAACATGATGCGGGATTAATGGAATTAGTGGAGAAACAAAACATTTCTTGCAAAGTATTACCTAAGCAAAAATTTGAGCAAATGGCTAAAGATAAATATGATGTTAAAGGAAATCATCAAGGTGTCTTAGCAATCGTTGAGCCATATGCATACATGCCTTTAAATGATTTAATCAAAAAGGCCACTCAAAAAGAAGAACCCGCGTTCATTCTGATTTTAGATGGTCTTGAGGATCCACATAACTTAGGAGCGATTTTACGTACGGCTGATGCATCAGGTGTAGATGGAATTATTATTCGTAAAGACCGTTCAGTTGGATTAACAAGCACTGTTGCTAAATTATCAACGGGTGCTATTGAGCACGTCCCAGTGGCTTGTGTGGCTAACTTAACAGTAGCAATTAACCAGTTAAAGGAAGCGGGACTTTGGATTGCTGGAACTGATGCGAGTGAAGCACAAGATTACCGCACACTAGATGCTAGTTTACCGTTAGGTTTAGTCATCGGGAGTGAAGGAAAAGGAATGAGTCGTTTAGTACGTGAAGCGTGTGATTTCAAAGTTTATCTTCCAATGCGTGGTCACGTTACTTCGTTAAATGCATCAGTGGCAGCTGCCTTATTAATGTACGAAATTTATAATAAACGCAATCCTATTAAATAGTGTCTTAGGAGGAATACGGTGAAGGTTGAATATAATGATTATGAGTTGGTATACTTAGTTCGTGAACAAAATGAAGCAGCTTTAGATATCCTCATCCAGAAATATTCGCCGCTAATTGGAAAAATCGCCTCTTCTTATTATGGAGTTGGATTCGATTACGAGGACTTTTTTCAAGAAGGACGAATGGCATTTATCAAATCGATTTATACATTTGATGAAACATCCATTGCTAGTTTTTATTCTTATTCGATGACATGTGTACGAAATGCGATTACGACTGCATATCGTAAAGCTAAACGAAGCGCTGGTTTAGATTTGTTAACTGATTATAGTGATCCGGTTTTACCAATAGCTTCTGAGGCACAAGTCTATTATTATTTAGATAGAGACCATAACACCTTGAATGAACGTCTACTTCTCGAATTTGCTTTAAGAGAAAAGGGGATTTTATCTGAATTTGAAAAAACGTGTTTGAAATACTATTTATTAGATAATAATTATATTGAGATAGCAACGATTCTGAGTGTGCCCCCTAAAAAAGTAGATAATGCTTTGAGTCGATGCAAAAGTAAGTTAAAGAATTTAAATAAAATAAACTCATCTTCTGGGCAATGTTGCTAGCTTTATTGACAATGATGGTTGTTTTTGATAGAGTAGATGAAGTTAAGATATAAAAATTGTGAGGTCAAATAATGCGCACAAAAGTAATTTTAGCTTGTGACGAATGTTTAAGTCGCAACTATTCAACGGTTAAAAATAAACAAACACACAGCGAGCGTCTTGTAGTTAAAAAATTCTGCAAGCGTTGTGGAAAACATACAATGCATAAGGAAACAAAATAAGAATAGTATAGGGGGGCTACATGATGAGTCAGGTAAAAGGGTTTTTTAAAGGTGTGTCTGCTGAATTAAAGAAGATTGCTTGGCCAACAGAAAAAGAGATGAAAACATATACATTACAAGTGTTAATCTTCGTAGTTGTATTATCAATCTTCTTCTTTGCTGTTGACTTAGTGATTTCCCAAGTAATGAGTTTACTAGGGTAGGAGGTCATGATAGTGGAAAAACGTTGGTATGTTGTTCAAACGTATGCTGGTTATGAAAATAAAGTAATGACTAACTTATTAAAACGTATTGAAACAATGAATATGCAAGACAAAATCTTCCGAGTATTGATTCCGGAAGAAAAAGAAGTAACAATCAAAGACGGTGTACGTAAAGAAAAGTTAAAGAAAACTTTCCCTGGTTACGTCTTAGTAGAAATGATCGATACAGATGATTCTTGGTACATGGTTCGTAATACACCAGGTGTAACTGGATTCTTAGGATCAAGTGGTAAAGGAACTCGTCCAGTTCCGCTTCCAACAGAAGAAATTATGCCAATTCTTAAGAAGATGGGTGTTACAAGTGTCGAAGTATCATTAGATATCGAAGTTGGACAACAAGTATTAGTTGCAGCTGGTCCATTCTCAGGACAAGTTGGAAAAATCGAATCAATCGACAAAGAACATGGTAAAGTTAGTGTGTTAGTGGATTTATTTGGACGCGAAACACCAGTCGAATTAGATTTCGGACAAATTTGTGAAGTCGAATAAAAAAAAATCTTGCCTAATATAAAAAAAGGTGATAAACTATCGTAGTTGATATGAGATTCATATCAAGTGGGAGGGTGAAACACCCAAATAACCACATCACGGACTTAGAGGAGGTGTGTCGCGTGGCAAAAGCAGTAAAAAGTATTGTTAAATTACAAATTCCTGCAGGAAAAGCAAATCCAGCTCCACCAGTAGGTCCAGCATTAGGACAAGCAGGTGCGAACATTCAAGGATTCTGTCAAGAATTCAATGAACGTACACGTGAACAAATGGGAAGTATTATCCCAGTAGTAATCACAGTTTATGAAGATCGTTCATTTACATTCATTACAAAAACTCCACCAGCATCAGACTTATTAAAGAAAGCTGCTGGAATTCAAAGTGGATCATCTTTACCTCACAAGGAAAAAGTTGCTACTTTAACTAAAGATCAAATTCGTGCTATCGCTGAGCAAAAAATGCCAGACTTAAACGCGAATACAGTAGAAGCTGCAATGCGTATTATTGAAGGTTCTGCAAGACAAATGGGAATCGTTGTAGAAGACTAATCTACCGTTTTAGGTTGTAGATTACAACCTAAATCTGTGGGAGGAGATTCCGTTAACCACAATTTAGGAGGTACTTAGAATGGCTAAAAAAGGTAAAAAATTCATCGAAGCCAAAAAATTAGTTGATTCTACTACTTTATACTCTGTAGAAGAAGCTGTTGAATTAGTTAAGAAAACTAATGTTGCTAAATTTGATGCAACTGTAGATGTAGCTTTCCGTTTAGGAGTTGACCCACGTAAAGCGGATCAACAAATTCGTGGAGCTATGGTATTACCTCACGGAACTGGGAAAGTTCGTTCAGTATTAGTATTCGCTAAAGGTGAAAAAGCTAAAGAAGCTGAAGCGGCTGGAGCAGATTTCGTAGGAGATAGCGATATGATCAACAAAATCCAACAAGGTTGGATGGAGTTCGATGTAGTTGTAGCTACTCCAGATATGATGGCTGAAGTTGGTAAATTAGGACGCGTTTTAGGACCACGTGGTTTAATGCCAAACCCTAAAACTGGTACTGTAACAATGGATGTTACTAAAGCTGTTAATGAAATCAAAGCTGGTAAAGTAGAATACCGCGTTGATAAAGCTGGTAACGTACATGTTCCAATCGGAAAAGTATCTTTCGAAGACCAAAAATTAGTTGAAAACTTCAAAGCTATCTTTGATACTATCTTAAAAGCTAAACCATCTGCAGCTAAAGGAACTTACGTGAAAAACATCGCTGTTTCTTCAACTATGGGACCTGGTATCAAAGTTGCATCTGAATCATTAGAAAAATAATTTTTCTTATTGATAATTGAATAGAATTACCGTAGACAGTAGGGGCCTTTGGCTTAATGATCCTACCGAGGTTTTGGATATATATATTATTTATTTTCATGCCTTAGTTACACCCTTCTGTCCACATTTTAGTGGGTAAAAGGGTTTTTCTACGGACTTAGAACGAACATAGGAGGTGTGAATAATGAGCGCTACTGCAATCGAAATGAAATCTCAATTAGTTGCTGAGTACGCAGCGCAATTCAAAGAATCAGCTTCTTTAGTAGTTGTTGATTACCGCGGATTAACTGTTGCTGAAGTAACTGAATTACGTCAACAATTACGTGCTGAAGGTGTTGAATTTAAAGTATTAAAAAACAATATCTCTCGTCGTGCTGTGACTGAAGCTGGATTCGAAGGTTTAGGTGAAGCATTCGTTGGTCCAACTGCTGTTGCATTCTCTAAAGAAGACGTTGTTGCACCTGCACGCGTATTATACAACTTCGCTAAAGAACACCAAGCTTTAGAATTAAAAGCTGGTTTAATCGAAGGATCTGTTGCTTCATTAGAGCAAGTTATGGAATTAGCTAAATTACCAAACCGCGAAGGTTTATTATCTATGTTACTTTCTGTATTACAAGCTCCAATGCGCAATATGGCATGTGTTGTTAAAGCTGTTTCTGAACAAAAAGAAGCTGGTGTTGAAGCACCTGTAGCTGAGGCTGCTGCTGAAACAACTGAAGTGGCTGAAGAAGCTGCTGCTGAATAATTTTTGAAATTTAAAAAATTAACCTAAAAGGGAAAAATCCCTAATTTGAAGGAGGAAAATAAAATGGCAAAATTAACTGCTGCTGAAATGATCGAAGCGATCAAAGAAATGTCAGTTTTAGAATTAAACGAATTAGTTAAAGCTATCGAAGAAGAATTTGGTGTAACTGCTGCTGCTCCTGTAGCTGTTGTTGGTGGAGCTGAAGCTGCTGCTGGACCATCTGAAGTAGATGTAATCTTAACAAACGCTGGAGCTAAAAAAATCGGTGTTATCAAAGTAGTTCGTGAAATCACTGGATTAGGATTAAAAGAAGCTAAAGAATTAGTAGACGGAACTCCTGCTCCAATCAAAGAAAAAGTTTCTCCAGAAGAAGCTGAAGAATTAAAAGCTAAATTAGAAGAAGCTGGAGCTACTGTTGAAGTTAAATAATTAACTTTAATATAAGTTTCGCTGAAATATAAATAAAAACCTGAGTGTGTTTATCGCCTCAGGTTTTTATTTCATAAACATATAATGTAATAATTTACTTTAACATGGCAATAATAGAGCATGTAAAAATGTTCATATTCTCTAATTTTTAGGTAAAATCAAAAGGGGTTGTGATCATGCATTATTATACTAACAATGTTAATGCTCGTTCGGACGAAAAGGACTTTGCTTACACACTTAGAGGGCATAAACTCAAATTCACAACAGATATTGGGGTCTTTTCGAAGAGAGATGTTGACTTTGGTTCTAGACTTTTAGTAGAAAGCTTTACTGTTCCAGAAGTAGATGGGAATATTTTAGATGTTGGCTGTGGTTACGGACCTATCGGTTTGAGTTTAGCTAAAAGTTATGTAAATCGAAATATTCATATGGTAGATGTTAATCAACGAGCGTTAGAACTATCAAAAAAGAATGCACAGGATAATGGAATTTCAAATGCAACAATGTATGAAAGCTTTTGCTATGATGGTGTAGAAGGTGAATTCGCGGCTATTTTATCGAATCCTCCAATCCGTGCAGGGAAAAAAGTTGTTCACGCCATTATTGAAGAAGCTAAAGAATATTTGGTTGAGAATGGTGAACTTTGGATAGTAATACAGAAAAAACAAGGCGCTCCATCTGCTAAAGCGAAAATGGAAGAAGTCTATGGGAATTGTGAAGTTGTCGACAAAGATAAAGGATATTTTATATTAAAGTCTATCAGACGTTGACACTATTGAAAAAATTTGATATTATTATAAAATGCCTAATACTGCTTGTATTTTACATGTGCTAAGTCAAATACATTAGGTGTTGAATAAAAAAAACAACAAAAGTTTACATAAACAAACAAAGAGGTGAAACGCGTGGCAGGGAAAATTGTTCAATATGGTAAAAAGAGACAACGTCGTAATTACTCAAGAATTGATGTTGCACTCGAACTCCCTAACTTAATTGAAATTCAAACTGCTTCTTATCAGTGGTTCCTTGATGAAGGTATTCGTGAAATGTTCAAAGACATTTCTCCAATTGAAGACAATAACGGTAATTTAGCGCTTGAATTCGTTGGATATAGCTTAGGAGAACCAAAATATTCTGTTTTAGAAGCTAAAGAACGCGATGCTAACTATGCTGCCCCTTTACGTGTTAAGGTTCGTTTACACATTAAAGACGAAGAAACACACGCAATTAAGGAAGTGAAGGAAAGCGAAGTATACATGGGGGACTTCCCTTTAATGACCCCAACAGGAACATTTGTTATCAATGGTTCTGAACGTGTAATCGTATCACAATTAGTCCGTTCATCAGGTGTTTACTACAATAAAGAGACTGATAAAAAGAGCGGTAAAGAAAAATATGCTGCACAAGTAATTCCTAACCGTGGTGCATGGTTAGAGTATGAACTTGATGCAAAAGACATTGTTTATGTTCGTGTCGATAGAACGCGTAAAATTCCAATTACAGTTTTATTACGTGCATTAGGACTTTCAACAAAAGAACAAATCATCGAAATGTTTGGTGAAAATCAGTATATCTTAAATACGTTAGAAAAAGACCAAACTGTTAACTCTGATGAAGCATTAATGGAAATCTTCCAAAAACTTCGTCAAGGTGAGCATGCTACGATCGATGGTGCTCGAACTTTATTCGTTTCTCGTTTCTTTGATCCTAAACGATACGACTTAGCTCATGTTGGACGTTATAAATTCAACAAAAAATTAAGTGCACAAGAACGTTTATTAAATCAAAAATTAGCTAGTGATATCTTTGATTCAGAGACAGGTGAAGTACTAGTAGAAGAAGGTACAGTAATTACTCGTCGTATCTTTGAAGAAGTATTAGCTGATAAAATTGATCGTTTAAATATTAAAAAAGTCGAATTAGTGAATCCTTTAGAAGAAACACAAACTTATGTTCAAGAATTCGAAGTTTATTCACAACGAGTAAATGAAGGGGATCAAGTTGTAAAAATTATCGGAAATGTAGAAGATGAGTGTAAACACATTACTACTTCAGATATCTTTGCATCTGTAAGTTACTTCTTCAACTTATTAGATTCAGTAGGTTACTTAGATGATATCGATCACTTAGGAAACCGTCGTTTACGTCTAGTAGGTGAATTATTACAAAACCAATTCCGTATCGGGTTATCTCGTATGGAGCGTGTTGTTAAAGAAAGAATGTCAATTCAAGAAAGTGAAGGAATCACACCTTCAAGCTTAATTAACATTCGTCCTGTAACAGCTGCAATTAAAGAGTTCTTCGGTAGCTCACAGTTATCACAGTTCATGGATCAAACTAACCCATTATCAGAGTTAACGCACAAACGTCGTTTATCTGCTTTAGGGCCAGGTGGTTTAACACGTGAACGTGCTGGAATGGAAGTACGTGACGTTCACTACTCTCATTACGGTCGTATGTGTCCTATCGAAACGCCTGAGGGACCAAACATCGGGTTAATCAACTCTTTATCATCTTATGCAAAAGTTAACGAATTTGGATTCATTGAGACTCCATATCGTAAAGTTATCCCAGTTATTGATGAAGCAACTGGAGAAACAAAAATGCAAGTAACTGGGGAAATCCGTTATTTAACTGCTGACGAAGAAGATCGTTATGTAGTAGCACAAGCTGGATTAGATTTAGATGCAAATGATTGCTTACCTGAAAAAGTAATTGTTCGTCATCGTGGTGAAAACTTAATCGTTCCTGCTGAACGTGTTGACTTCGTGGACGTATCACCAAAACAGATTGTATCTGTTGCCACAGCATGTATCCCGTTCTTAGAGCACGATGATGCCAACCGTGCATTAATGGGAGCCAACATGCAACGTCAGGCCATTCCTTTATTAATTCCTGAAGCCCCATTCGTTGGTACAGGTATGGAATATGTAGCGGCAAAAGACTCAGGGCAAGCAGTAGTTGCTCACAACAGCGGAACAGTAGAATACGTTGATTCAAAACAAATCCGTGTTCGTCGTGATGCTGATGGAGGATTAGATCGTTATCCATTAATTAAGTTTGTTCGTTCAAACTCAAGTACTGTATTAAACCAACGTCCAATCGTTCGCCTAGGTGATCATATTAATGCTGGTGAAGTATTAGCAGATAGTTCATCAATGGAAAGCGGAGAATTAGCTTTAGGACGTAACGTCGTTGTAGCATTCATGACATGGAACGGATATAACTATGAGGATGCCATCATCATGAGTGAACGCTTAGTAAAAGATGATGTGTATACATCAATTCACATTGAAGAATATGAATTAGAAGCTCGTGACACTAAGTTAGGCCCAGAAGAAATTACACGTGATATCCCAGGTGTTGGGGAAGACGCTCTTAAAAACTTAGATGAGCGTGGAATTATCCGTATCGGTGCTGAAGTTAAAGAAGATGACATCTTAGTAGGTAAAGTAACTGCTAAAGGTCAGACTGAATTAACTGCAGAAGAACGTTTATTACATGCTATCTTCGGTGAGAAAGCACGTGAAGTTCGTGATACATCATTACGTGTACCACACGGTGGAGACGGAATTGTACATGACGTTAAATACTTCTCTCGTCGTAACGGTGATGACTTATCACCAGGTGTAAACGAAGTAATTCGTATTTACATTGTTCAAAAACGTAAAATCTCTGAGGGAGATAAAATGGCCGGACGCCATGGTAATAAAGGGGTTATCTCTAAAATCTTACCTCAAGAAGATATGCCATATATGCCAGATGGAACACCAGTGGATATCATGTTAAACCCATTAGGGGTACCATCACGTATGAACATCGGTCAGATCTTAGAAATTCACTTAGGTATGGCTGCTAAAAAATTAGGAATTCACGTTGCAACTCCAGTATTCGATGGTGTTAAAACTGAAGACTTAGAAGCAATCATCGCAGAAGCTGGTATGGACCCAGATGCGAAGACTGTATTATATGATGGACGTACAGGTGAAAAATTCGATAACCGAATTTCAGTTGGGGTTATGTATATGATTAAACTTGCCCACATGGTTGATGACAAATTACATGCCCGTTCAATTGGACCTTACTCATTAGTAACTCAACAGCCGCTTGGAGGTAAAGCTCAATTCGGTGGACAACGTTTCGGTGAGATGGAGGTATGGGCACTTGAAGCATACGGTGCGGCATACACATTACAAGAAATCTTAACAGTTAAGTCAGATGATATCACAGGACGTGTTAAAACATACGAAGCTATCGTACGTGGAGAAAATGTTCCTGAACCAGGTATCCCTGAATCATTCCGAGTATTAGTTAAAGAGTTACAATCATTAGGTATGGATGTTAAAATCTTATCTGATGACAAAGATGAAATTGAAATCCGCGATCTTGAGAATGTAAAAACTCATCAAATCGTTGTTCCAGAAACAGTTGAATAATAATTAGACGCAAGGAGGGAATCGCCTTGGTAGATGTTAACAAGTTTAAGTATATGAAGATCGGTTTAGCATCTTCAGATACAATCCGTAAATGGTCTTATGGTGAAGTTAAAAAATCTGAGACAATCAACTATCGTACATTAAAACCTGAAAAAGATGGATTATTCTGTGAGCGTATCTTCGGTCCACAAAAAGACTGTGAGTGTGCTTGTGGTAAATATAAACGTATTCGCCACGAAGGGATCGTTTGTGATCGCTGTGGTGTAGAAGTAACAGTAGCAAAAGTTCGTCGTGAACGTATGGGTCACATCGAACTTGCTGCACCTGTTGCACATATTTGGTATGTAAAAGGTATTCCAAGCCGCATGGGACTATTATTAAATATGTCTCCTCGTGAGCTTGAAGAAGTTATCTACTTTGTAAACTATGTTGTAATTGACCCAGGTAAAACTGATTTAATTAAACAAAAAGTATTAACTGAAAAAGAATATCGTGAAGCATATGAAAAATGGGGGAATGCATTCCAAGTAGGTATGGGTGCTGAAGCCATTAAAAAGTTATTAGAATCATTAGATTTAGATAAATTAGCGAAAGAATTACGTTCTGAATTAAAAATTGCACAAGGTCAAAAACGTGGGAAAGTTATCAAACGTTTAGAAGTTGTGGAATCATTCCGTAATTCAGGAAACCGTCCTGATTGGATGATCTTAGACGTATTACCGGTAATTCCACCAGAATTACGTCCAATGGTTCAATTAGATGGTGGACGTTTTGCAACATCTGACTTAAATGACTTATATCGTCGTGTTATTAACCGTAATAACCGTTTAATTCGTTATTTAGAAATCGGTGCGCCTAATATTATCATTAACAATGAGAAACGTATGATTCAAGAAGCAGTAGATGCTTTAATTGATAATGGTCGTCGTGGACGTCCAGTTACCGGTCCAGGAAACCGTCCATTAAAATCACTTTCTCACATGTTAAAAGGTAAACAAGGTCGTTTCCGTCAAAACTTATTAGGTAAACGTGTTGACTACTCTGGACGTTCTGTAATCGTAGTAGGACCAGACTTAAAGATGTATCAATGTGGATTACCAAAAGAAATGGCTCTTGAGTTATTCAAACCATTCGTTATGAAAGAATTAGTAGAACGTGATTTAGCACAAAATATTAAGAGTGCTAAGAAAATGATTGAGCGCATGGATGATGCATTATGGGACGTTGTAGAAGACGTAATTCGTGAGCATCCAGTATTATTAAACCGTGCCCCAACATTACACCGTTTAGGTATCCAAGCGTTCGAACCTAAAATTGTAGAAGGACGCGCAATTCGTCTTCACCCTCTTGTAACGACAGCATTCAATGCCGACTTCGATGGTGACCAGATGGCGGTTCACGTTCCTTTATCTCAAGAAGCACAAGCTGAAGCTCGTTTATTAATGCTTGCTGCAAACAACATCTTAAACCCGAAAGATGGTAAACCAGTCGTTACTCCATCTCAGGATATGGTATTAGGAAACTACTACTTAACGATGGAGGAAGCAGGAGCAATTGGTGAAGGTAATATCTATAAAGATACAAATGAATTAATGATGGCTTATGCAAACGGATATGTAACATTACACTCTCGTATTGCATTAGATGCTAAAGCATTAAATAACATGACTTTCACTGAAGAGCAAAATAGCAAATATATCATCACAACTTTAGGAAAAGTTATCTTCAATGGTATTTTACCTAAAACATTCCCTTACTTAAATGAGCCAACAATGACGAACTTACAAGGTGCTACACCAACTAAGTACTTCGTTGAAAAGGGAACAGATATTAAAGCACACTTAGCGGATGTTAAAATTGTTTCTCCATTCAAGAAAAAATTCTTAGGAGATATCATTTCTGAAGTATTCCGTATTTATAAAACAACTGAAACATCACGTATGTTAGACCGCTTAAAAGACTTAGGATTTAAGTATTCTACTGTTGCCGGAATTTCTGTAGGGGTTGCTGACGTAGTCGTATCTTCTAAGAAAAAGGATTTATTAAAACAAGGTGACGATAAAGTTGCTCAAATCCAAGAGTTCTATAACCGTGGTTTATTAACTGATGATGAGCGTTATCGTTTAGTTATCGATGTTTGGGCGAAAGTAAAAGATGAAATTCAACACGTATTAATGAATGAGTTACCTGCTGATAACCACATTTACATGATGAGTGATTCAGGAGCCCGTGGTAATGCATCGAACTTTACGCAGTTAGCCGGTATGCGTGGATTAATGGCCAACCCATCTGGTAAAACAATTGAGTTACCAATCAAATCTTCATTCCGTGAAGGTTTAACAGTAACTGAGTTCTTCATCTCTACCCATGGTGCCCGTAAAGGATTAGCCGATACAGCCTTAAAAACAGCCGATTCAGGTTACTTAACTCGTCGTTTAGTAGACGTAGCACAAGATGTAATCGTTCGTGAAGATGACTGTGGTACAGATAAAGGACAATATATCACTGAATTAAAACAACGTGGTCAAACAGTAGAAACATTATTTGATCGTATCGTTGGACGTTATACAGCAAAACCTATCTATCATCCGGTAACAAAAGAAAAGATTGCAGAACGCAATGTATATATTACAGATGAATTAGGTAAAGCTATCATCGATGCTGGTATTGAAGGAGTAGATATCCGTACTATTTACTCATGTAATGCTCAAAAAGGTGTATGTAAAAAATGTTATGGTCAAAACTTAGCAACTGGTAAAGAGGTTGAAGTTGGGGAAGCTGTTGGTATCATGGCTGCTCAATCAATCGGTGAGCCAGGTACTCAGTTAACGATGCGTACATTCCATACAGGTGGGGTAGCCGGAGCCGATATTACACAAGGTTTACCTCGTATCCAAGAGTTATTCGAAGCGCGTAATCCAAAAGGACGTGCAATCATTGCTGAAATCGATGGTGTAATTACTACAATTAAGGCAAATACTAAAAACCGTTATGAAATTACATTAACAAATAAATTAGAAAGCCGTAACTACTTATTACCTTACGGGGTACAACCATTAGTAGCTGAAGGTGATGAAGTATTAGCTGGAGACATGTTAACTGAAGGGTCAATCGATCCTAAAGAATTATTACGTGTTAAAGATGTTGCCGCTGTACAAGCATACATCTTAAAAGAAGTACAAAATGTATACCGTGCACAAGGGGTAGAATTATCAGATAAGCATATTGAGATCATGGTTCATCAAATGATGAAAAAAGTTAAAGTTATCGACGGTGGAGATACTGACATTTTACCAGGATCATTAATTGATATGACTCATTATACGCGTGTAAATGCTGCTGCAATCATGCGTGGGAAACGCCCTGCAGTAGGTATTCCAACAATCTTAGGTATCACAAAAGCATCTCTTGAAACAGAATCATTCTTATCTGCTGCATCATTCCAGGAAACAACTCGCGTTCTTACAGATGCTGCAATCAAAGGTAAAGTGGATGAATTAATCGGATTAAAAGAAAATGTTATCATTGGTAAGTTAATCCCAGCCGGAACAGGTGTTTTAAGAGAAGATCATATTCAACCGGTACATAAGATTGAAGATGAAGTTGAAGAGGATATTTTACCATTCGATTTAACTTCGGATTCAAAAGTATCAAATGATTTAGTAAATCTTTCATTAGAAGACGATTTAGATGAATTAGATATCGAATTAGATTTCGATGAAACTGATTTTTTAGACGCTGAAGATGAATAAGATATCAAAAAAAGCCAATAATACTGTTGAAAAATATTAAAAACTTTTTTGAACTGTTGACATTATTCTAAAAAAATGTTAGATTAATAAAGGCTTTTAAAAAAACAAAGTGAGTTTTGCTTTCGGGCAAAGCTTACTTTTTCTAACTAAAATGAACCACCTGGATAAGTGGACTAAGTTTATGAGAGGAGGACTAATATGCCAACTATTAACCAATTAGTTCGTAAAGGACGTCAAAGTAAAGAAACAAAATCTAAATCTCGTCATTTAAATGTAGGGTACAATAGTTTAAAGAAAGAACAAACTAACTTATACTCTCCACAAAAACGTGGGGTATGTACTCGTGTTGCTACAATGACACCTAAAAAACCAAACTCGGCTTTACGTAAATATGCCCGTGTACGTTTAACAAATGGTTTAGAAGTAACAGCATACATTCCTGGTATTGGACACAAATTACAAGAGCACAGCGTTGTTTTAATTCGCGGTGGACGTGTAAAAGACTTACCAGGGGTACGTTATCATATCGTTCGTGGTACTTTAGATGCTACAGGTGTAGATGGACGTATGCAAGGTCGTTCTAAATACGGAACAAAAAAACCAAAAGCAGCTAAAAAATAATCTAACTTTTTTCGATAAAATGGAAGGGAGGCTAAATTATGCCACGTAAAGGACATGTAGCAAAACGCGACGTTTTGCCAGATCCAATTTATAACTCTAAATTAGTATCTCGTTTAATCAACAACATCATGCAAGATGGTAAAAAAGGTACTGCACAAACTATTTTATATAATGCATTCGATATCATTGCTGAGAAAACTGGTCGTGAACCAATGGAAGTATTCGAAGAAGCTATCGAAAACATCATGCCTGTATTAGAGGTTAAAGCTCGCCGTATCGGTGGGGCAAACTACCAAGTACCAGTAGAGGTTCGTCCTGAGCGCCGAATCACTTTAGGATTACGCTGGTTAGTTCAATACTCTCGCTCTCGCGGAGAAAAAACTATGGAGCAACGCTTAGCTAACGAAATTATCGATGCAGCTAACAACACAGGTGCATCTGTTAAGAAACGTGAGGATACTCACAAAATGGCTGAAGCTAACAAAGCATTCGCTCATTACCGTTGGTAATATTTTAAATAACTTTAGGATTACTGGATTTCTAGTAATCCTAAAAGTTTAGTATTTCACTATGAGAGGAGTAACGGAACATGGCAAGAGAATTCTCTTTAAATCACACTCGTAACATCGGTATCATGGCACACATCGATGCTGGTAAAACGACAACTACAGAACGTATCTTATACTACACTGGTCGTATCCACAAAATCGGAGAAACTCACGATGGTGCTTCTCAAATGGACTGGATGGCTCAAGAGCAAGAGCGTGGTATCACAATCACTTCAGCTGCAACAACAGCTGCTTGGAATGGTCACCGTGTAAACATCATCGATACACCAGGTCACGTAGACTTCACAGTAGAAGTTGAACGTTCATTACGTGTATTAGATGGTGCGGTAGCAGTATTAGATGCGCAATCAGGAGTTGAGCCTCAAACTGAAACAGTTTGGCGCCAAGCTACTACTTACGGAGTTCCACGTATTGTATTCGTAAATAAAATGGATAAAACAGGTGCAGATTTCTTATACTCTGTAAAAACATTACATGATCGTTTAGGAGCTAACGCTCTTCCAATTCAATTACCAATCGGTGCTGAAGATGATTTCGAAGGTATCATTGACTTAGTTGAAATGAAACAATACATGTATACAAATGACTTAGGAACTGACATCCAAGTTGGAGAAATCGATGCAGCTCACTTAGAAGATGCAGAAATGTATCGTGATCAATTAATCGAAGCAGTATCTAACTTAGATGAAGAGTTAATGATGAAATACTTAGAAGGTGAAGAAATTTCAATCGAAGAATTAAAAGCTGCGATCCGTCGTGCTACAATCAACGTTGAATTATTCCCAGTATTATGTGGATCAGCCTTCAAAAACAAAGGTGTTCAGTTAATGTTAGATGCTGTAATTGACTACTTACCAGCTCCAACTGATATTCCTGCAATCAAAGGAACATTAGAAGATGGAACTGAAGTTGAGCGTCATGCTTCTGATGAAGAACCATTCGCAGCATTAGCATTCAAAGTTATGACTGACCCATTCGTAGGTAAGTTAACATTCTTCCGTGTTTACTCAGGAACAATCCAATCAGGAACTTACGTATTAAACTCAACTAAAGGTAAACGTGAGCGTGTTGGACGTTTATTACAAATGCACGCTAACAGCCGTCAAGAAATCTCTGAAGTATACGCAGGAGATATCGCTGCAGCTGTAGGTTTAAAAGATACTACAACTGGAGATACTTTATGTGATCCAGATCACGAAGTTATCTTAGAATCAATGGTATTCCCTGAACCAGTTATCTCTTTATCAGTTGAGCCAAAATCAAAAGCAGACCAAGATAAAATGGGTATCGCTTTACAAAAATTAGCTGAAGAGGATCCAACTTTCCGTACTCATACAGACGAAGAAACTGGTGAAACTATCATCTCAGGTATGGGTGAGTTACACTTAGACATCATCGTTGACCGTATGCGTCGTGAATTCAAAGTTGAAGCTAACATTGGTGCTCCTCAAGTAGCTTACCGTGAAACATTCACTCAAGCTGCAGACGTTGAAGGTAAATTCGTACGTCAGTCTGGTGGACGTGGACAATACGGACACGTATGGATCAAATTTGAACCACAAGAACCAGGTGCTGGATACGAGTTCGTGGACGCTGTAGTTGGTGGGGTTGTACCTCGTGAATACATCGGATCTGTAGATGCAGGATTAAAAGATGCATTACAAAATGGACAATTATCAGGATTCCCTGTAGTTGACGTTAAAGCTACATTATTCGATGGTTCTTACCATGATGTCGATTCAAGTGAGATGGCATACAAAATCGCAGCTTCTATGGCATTAAAAAATGCTTATGACAAATGTAAACCAGTTCTTTTAGAACCAGTTATGAAAGTAGAAGTTGTTATCCCAGATGAGTACTTAGGAGACGTAATGGGAGATATCACTTCACGTCGTGGACGCTTAGACGGAATGGAAGCTCGTGGTAACGCGCAAGTTATCCGTGCATATGTTCCATTATCTGAAATGTTCGGATATGCAACTGCATTACGTTCTAACACACAAGGACGCGGAAACTACTCAATGGAAATGGATCACTATGAGCAAGTTCCAAAATCAATCGCTGATGAAGTCATCAAAAAACATCGTGGATAATCGTTGTTAATTGATGTGTTCATATATCCGCTGCTAATAAGAATGTAATACTTGCATTCTTATTAGCGGTATTGTAAAATAAAAATGTTGAATACAAAAAATGTAACTTAGAGGAGGATATTAGCATGGCAAAAGCTAAATTCGAACGTACTAAACCGCATGTTAACATCGGTACAATCGGTCACGTTGACCACGGAAAAACTACATTAACAGCTGCTATCACAACTGTATTATCTAAATCAGGTAAAGCAGAAGCTCGCGCTTACGACCAAATCGATGGTGCTCCAGAAGAGCGTGAACGTGGAATCACTATCTCAACTGCACACGTTGAGTACGAAACTGACAACCGTCACTACGCACACGTTGACTGCCCAGGACATGCTGACTACGTTAAAAACATGATCACTGGTGCTGCTCAAATGGACGGTGGTATCTTAGTAGTATCTGCTGCTGATGGACCAATGCCACAAACTCGTGAGCACATCTTATTATCTCGCCAAGTTGGTGTACCTCGTTTAGTTGTTTTCTTAAACAAATGTGACATGGTAGACGACGAAGAATTATTAGAATTAGTTGAAATGGAAGTTCGTGACTTATTATCTGAGTACGATTTCCCAGGTGATGAAGTTCCAGTAATCCACGGATCTGCATTATTAGCATTACAAGGACAACCTGAATGGGAAGCAAAAATCAACGAATTAATGGCTGCTGTAGATGAGTACATCCCAACTCCAGCTCGTCAAACTGATTTACCATTCTTAATGCCAGTAGAGGACGTATTCTCAATCACTGGACGTGGTACTGTAGCAACTGGACGCGTTGAGCGTGGGGTTGTTAAAGTTGGTGACGTTGTTGAAATCATCGGTTACCATGAAACAAAATCAACTACTGTAACAGGTGTTGAAATGTTCCGTAAATTATTAGACCAAGCTGAAGCTGGAGATAACATCGGAGCTTTATTACGTGGTATTTCTCGTGAAGAAATCCAACGTGGACAAGTATTAGCTAAACCAGGATCAGTAAAACCTCATACAAAATTCACTTCTGAGGTTTACGTATTATCTAAAGAAGAAGGTGGACGTCATACTCCATTCTTCGGAAACTACCGTCCTCAATTCTACTTCCGTACAACTGACGTAACTGGAGTTATCCAATTACCAGAAGGTGTAGAAATGGTTATGCCAGGTGACAACGTTGCTATGACTGTAGAATTAATCGCGCCAATCGCTGTTGAAAAAGGAACTAAGTTCTCTATCCGTGAAGGTGGACGTACAGTAGGTGCTGGTTCAGTAGTAGACATCATCGAATAATCGATATTCTAATATTTGAATCTTTTTGTCCTAGAGATATATTCTCTAGGACTTTTTTTATTTTGGCTCTTTGTCAACTGGTGTGGGTGAAGAAATTTTATACCTGTAATCGTGAGGGA